>JAAUYB010194205.1_pt1 | contig 68675 bp, 7 predicted proteins | sample 7278071 | NCBI WGS metagenome assembly JAAUYB01 (sample SAMN14350121, study PRJNA611818) | marine sediment metagenome | isolation source: surface marine sediment (1.8m) | place: French Polynesia: Moorea | collected 2018-08
TTGGGTTTGATTCCAATTGACCAGCAGTTCGTGCCGCTCCTCCTCGCTCAGCATGGAAACCTGGTGGAGGAGTTCATCCGGTTGCCGTACCAACGCTTGTGCCAGCATTTGAAAATGTTTGACAATCCGAAGCGCGGTGGCCTCCTCGAAAAGGTCCGTATTATATTCCAGAGAACCTGCCAAACCACGGCCGCGAGAAACCAGGGTCAGGCTCAGCTCAAATTTGGCGGTACTGTTATCGTCCGTACCGGCCGAAGCCCGCAAACCTTTCAGGTTCGATTGGCTTTGTTCTCGATAATCGGTATAGGAGAAAAAGGCTTGGAAGAGAGGAGTGCGAGCCAGATCGCGCTCCGGCTCCAATCGGGCCACAATTTGTTCAAATGGCGTATCCGCGTTGGAGAAAGCTTCCAAAATGGTTTCCCTAACGTCAAGGAGTAGATCTGTGAAGCTGCCGATACCATCCTTTTCCATGACGATGGGAAGGACAAGTGTATTCACGAAGAAGCCGATCAGGTCCTCGAGTTCGGTGCGGTCTCTATTGGCCACCGGCGTACCGATGCAGACCTGACTCTGATTGGCGTAACGACTGAGCAAAACACCGTAAACCGTGATGTAGAGCATGAAAGGCGTAATGCCCAACCTGGCGCGTAAAGCACGGGCGGCCTCTACAAAATCTTCATCTATCTCGAAATGACATGCCCGGCCGGAAAAGGTCTGATGCATCGGGCGGGATTTATCCAAAGGCATGTCCAGGAATCTGGGCACAAACTGTAGGAGATTATTCCAATAGTCTAGTTTTTTCTCCAGAACCTCACCGGTCAGGTGGTTGCGCTGATGAACGGCATAATCTGCATACTGAATCGGTAATGCCGGTAAGCTTGCTTTACCCCGGCCGGCATAGAGTGTAGAAAATTCCTTGAAAAAGATGACGGATGACAAACCGTCCGTCGCAATGTGGTGGATGTTCAACAGTAGAAGATGATCTTCCGCTGCGAGCCTGCAGACCACTGTCCGCATGATCGGGCCATGCTCCAGGGAAAAACCAAGTCTTGCATTATTAGATTGGATGCATTGCGCCGCAGGCTGCCGCTCATTCTCGTGGAGCCCGCTCAGATCGATCACCGTAACAAAGGCCTCCGCGGGAGGATCGATGATCTGTCGGGGTTCCTCATCAACCATTGCATAGCGGGTGCGTAGCGTCTCGTGACGCCGCTGAATTTCAGTAATGCATATTTGGATCAGCTTGAGATCAGGGCGACCCGCGAGATGGAACCCGAAAGGAATATTGTATGCCCCCGAATCGGATTCCAGGCGATTCAAAACCCACAGGCGTTGTTGCGAGAAAGAAAGCGGTATAGGCGTCTCGCTAGATCGCGGAATGGGCTCGATGACTGTCGGTAAAGAGGGCGTGCCCGTGAGCCCCCGGATGTGGTTGACCAGATCTTGGAGAATCGGATAAGTAAAAACAGCTTTAAATGAGATGGCAGAACCAAAGGTATCATGAACCCGGGATACCAGTCTTGCAGTCATTAGAGAATGACCGCCGAGCGCAAAGAAACTGTCCGTGATACTCACGCGCTTGACCGGAAGAAGCTCCTGCCACAGATCTACCATCATCTGTTCCCACTCGTTCCGAGCGGGCACATATACTTGGGTGTCGGACACTTCAGGCTTGGGCAAACGTTTGCGGCCTACCTTCCCACTGGGAGTCAGTGGTAGGCGCTCCAGGAACATATAGGCGGCGGGTATCATATACTCGGGCAACCTTGTAGCCAGTTGCGTTGCCAGAGCCTTTTCTAATGAAAGATTGTCCTGATGACCGCCGGACGGGACGACGTAAGCCACTAATCGCTGATTGCCGGGCTGGTCTTCGCGAACCACGACACAGGCGTCTGCAACTGAACGTTGATCACACAGACACGCCTCTATTTCACCAAGTTCGATGCGTAAACCGCGTAACTTGATCTGATGGTCAATGCGACCCAGGAAGGCGATGGTTACGTTCTGATGCTCATCCTGTACCAGACGCGCCAGGTCACCGGCGGCATAAAGCCGCTCGCCGGCTTCCTCCGCAAACGGGTTGGGACAGAATACAGAAGCCGTTAAACCCGGCCGTTGGTGATAGCCGCGAGCCAGACCCGCACCGGCAATAAACAACTGACCCGGCACGCCCTGGGGTAGAGGCATCATATGTTGGTCCAAGATATAAATCTTGACATTACCGATGGGCCTGCCGATGGGTACCGGGGCATCCGGCATTCCAGGCGCGCAATGATATTCGGTTACTGTGATTGCGGACTCGGTGGGGCCGAATAAGTTGTGTAGCTCTGCCTGGGGAAAGCGCCCGAAGAAACGAGTCACCAGTGGTCGGGACAAGGCCTCGCCGGCACAGAGCACCGTACATAGCGTGTCCAATTCCTCATCCCCGATCATCTCCAGAAAAACGCTCAGCATCGAAGGAACAAAGCACATATGGGTAATGCCGGTCCGCGCAATCAAATCGGCGAGATAACGGGGGTCCTTGTGACCCTCCGGGCGGGCAATCACCAAGGTGGCCCCCGCTTGAAACGGCCAGAATAGCTCCCAAAGAGAAACGTCGAAAGTGTAGGGCGTTTTCAGCATGACCCGATGTCCGGGTTCCAGTTGATAGGTCTGCTGCATACAGGACAGATTGTTGGCAATCGCAGCATGACTATTCCCTGTGCCCTTGGGCCTACCGGTAGAACCGGAGGTATAGATCATGTAAGCAAGGTTTTGACCGGTGAGGTGAACTTCTCGCAGGTTGATATCTTCATGAGTTTGCGCGCCGCTTCGGGGGTGGATGACCGCAACATCCGCGGGTATTTTGGTTGCCTGGTTTTCGTCCGCGACTAAAAGGGAAATACCGGCATCTTCCAGCATGAAGGCGATTCGTTCCGCGGGGTGTTGTGGGTCCAGGGGCACATACGCGCCACCCGCTTTGAGAATGGCGTGCAGCGTAAGGACCAGTTCTACGGATCGTTCCATGCAAACGCCGACAAGAGTTTCCCGGCCTACGCCGAGTTCCTGGAGCCGGTGGGCCAAAGAAATGGTCCTTGTCTGGAAATCCGCATAAGTCACGACGGTTTCATCGAAGATAACAGCGGGCGCCTCCGGAGACTGACGCGCCCAGCGGGACAAATGTTCATGGAACCACGCCGGTTCACCAAAATCTGTTTGGGTTTGGTTCCAGGTGACCAGCAATTCCAGCCGTTCCTCCTGACCGAGCATGGAAATCCGGTGAAGGCTTTGGTCCGACTGTACAGCCAGAGCTTGGGCCAACATCTGAAAATGATTGACGATCCGAACCGCCGTGCTCTCCTCGAAAAGGTCAGTGTTGTATTGAAGGGAGCCGTCAAAACCACCGTCTCGTGAAGCCAGTGTCATACTGAGCTCAAATTTGGCCGTGCCCGTATCGGGATTCAGCCCTTCCATCTCGAGGCCGGTCAGATTGCGCGGTTGGTCATGAGATTGGGTTCCGGCTTCGATGAACGTGAACATTACCTGGAATATGGGCGTCACATCCAGCCGTCGTTCGGGCTGTACGGCCTCAACAACCTTTTCAAAGGGTATTTCCTGGTTCTGGTAGGCAGCAAGACAAATGCCGTGGACCCGGCGCAATACGTCTTGGAAGCAATCGTCCGGGGAAAGGCTCAAACGCAGGACGAGAGTATTGAGGAAGAAGCCGATCAAGTCCTGGGTTTCGGCCCGATCTCGGTTGGCAATCGGCGACCCGATGCACAAATCGTTCTGTCGGCTGTATTTGGCCAATAAAACAGCAAATACGCTCAAAGTGGTCATAAAAGGCGTCACCCCGGCTTGCTTCCCAATAGCAGCCAGGGCTTGAGCGGTATCCTCAGGCACTTTGAAGCGTAAGGTAGCGCCGCCGAAGGCGCGTAGGATCGAACGAGGCCGGTCGGTGGGAAACTCCAGTACCGGCGGTGCATCGGCCAGGCGCTCCTGCCAGTAGGCCAACTGCCGGTCCAATGCATGTTTTCGGCGCTCCTCTCGCTGCCATCGAGCCACATCACCATACTGAACCGCGAGAGGGGAAAGCGACAGTTCTTCACCATGAATGTATGCCTTGTAGAAGGCGCCGAACTCACGGAAAAGCACCTGAAGGGACCAACCGTCGGCAAGCATGTGATGCAGGTTGATCATCAAACAATAGCTTTGATCACCTGAAACAATCAGGTAAATGCGGTAAAGCGATTCGCCGCCGGTTAGGTCGAAGGGTTTGCGGGCTGCCTGTGCAAGTATTTCGTTCTGCGCCTCGACAGGATACTCCCCGCTTAAATCGATCACCACCATCGGCAGAGGCATATGCGGATCGCGCAACCAGGAGGCATTACCCTGATGGTTCTGCAGGCGGCTATGAAGCAAGTGATGGCGCCGGTGGACGGCCGTCAAGGCATGGGTCAGGGCTTCCAAGCTCAAAAGGCCGCGAATATTGACCGCGGCAGGCATGTTATACGTGGCGTCCGTTCCCTTGATATTTTCCTCGAGCCACAGTCGCTCTTGCGCCAGAGACAAGGGGTACTGATTGAGGTCGGGATCGTGGGTGATTGCTGTCACGGCGCCGTCGACGCTGTCGAGAGGTTGCCGGCTCAAAGCCGATGCTAATGCCGCGGGGGTCGGGTGTTCGAAGACCGTTTTCATGGGTAAATCGAGTTCGAAGAGCCGCCTTAACCGGGATATCAGGCGGATGGCCAATAGGGAATGACCGCCGATGCGGAAGAAGTTGGCATGACGGCCCACAAGATCGAGACCGAGCAGAGAGCCGAAAAGCTCGGCGATCCGTGTCTCAGCCGGGGTTTGGGGCAACTCATCCGGATGAAGTTCGGAATCGGTTTCCAACTGATCCAGAGGCAGGCGGTCCAGTGCGCGTCGATTGGTTTTTCCACTGGGTGTTAGAGGTAAAGCATCCAGAATTTGAAAGTAAGAAGGCACCATGTAGGAAGGCAAGTGTTTGCCAAGCTCCCGGCGCAATGCTTCCTCATCGGGCTGTCGATCCCTCGCCGCCGTGATGAAGGCCGCCAAGGCTTCACCCTCGGGCACATCGCGGCGTAAGCATACTGCCGCGTGTTGCACATCGGCCTGCTCCAGCAGCAGTTCCTCGATCTCTCCCAACTCAATGCGTTGCCCACGTAGTTTCACCTGGAAATCGGCTCTGCCCAGATAGGTCAGTTCGCCGTCGACGCCGTTCCGAACCAGATCGCCGGTATCGTAGAGACGTTCGCCCGGTGTTCGCCCAAAAGGATGGGGCACAAAAAGGGATGCCGTCAAAGCAGGCCTGCCCATGTAGCCTCTGGCCAGGTTGGCGCCGCCCAACATCAACCGACCGGAGGCTCCGGCGGTTACAGGATGACCGAAGGGGCCCAGGACCAGGGTTTCACAGTTGGCAATCGGTGTCCCGATAGTGACCGGCATTTCCGGGGGAAGGCCGTCGAGGCGCACCGCGCTCACCTCTACCGCTGCCTCGGTAGGTCCGTAGAGATTGAAAAGAGCGGTGTCCGGCATAGCCGAACGGAAGCGTGCAACCAGGGTTTCACCCAATGCTTCTCCGGAGCAAAGCACCATCCGCGGATGTCGCGAAAGGTCACTCTCGGCGGTTTCCAGAAAAAGAGCCAACATGGAGGGCACAAAGTGAACGGCTGTGACCCCCGCCTTGTTGATGAGGTCGGCAAGATAGCGGCTGTCTTTGTGGCCGTTCGGTTCGGCGATGACCATGGTTGCACCGGCCATCACGGGCAAAAAGAGTTCCCAGATGGAAACGTCGAAGGTATAGGGCGTTTTCAACAGCACCCGATCTTCGCACTCAATCCCCAGGTAGGTGCGCTTCCAGCACAGGTGATTCAACACGGCGCCATGGCTGACGGCCACCCCTTTGGGCCGTCCGGTCGAACCTGAAGTGAACAAAACATAAGCCAAATTGGCAGGGTCTAAGGTCGGAACCGGCGGAAGTTCGGTAGGCACGGTTTCCATGGCGGCAAGCGCGCCGTCATCTGTTAAAACCACCCTGGCGCTATTATCCAACTCTTGCTGAAGATGATCGGCCAACGGCAGGTGCCCGGTTGAGGTGACCAGTAGATGTACGCCTGCTTCCCTGCATTGAAACAGCAGCCGCTCCGGCGGGTGTTCGGGATCCAGCGGTACATATGCCGCACCGGCCTTCAAGACGCCGAAAATTGCCGTGGGCATCGCGGCACTGCGACTCAGCAGCAAGGCTACCGTTCTTTCCGGCCCGGCTCCCCTGGCGCGTAGGCTGAAGGCAAGGTTGTCGGCATTGGCATTCCACGTTGCAAAGTCGATAGTGCAGGCGCCGTCCAGCAAAGCCGCGCCTCTTGGATTGACTTCGGCCTGGTGCTCCAGGGCCCGGTGCAAGAGTCGCGGTGCGGTGAAGCTCACTTTTCGGCCCAAGGCGCCTTGCAATAAGGCTTGCTCTCCAGCCTGGCTCAAACAACTGAAACTGTCGTGGTGAGCCTCGGCATCACCATCTATCAGAGAAGCCATTCTGTGCAAGGTCGCCTTAAAATAATCCAACACGTCTTCAATTTGCCCGCGGGACAAGACATCGCCGCGACCCTGAACGGACAAGCTGATAATCCCAGTCTGGGGATTGAGCCGGAAGGAGATCATCAGCGGCCAGTGGCTCGGTTCCTCACTGAGGCTCTCCCCGCCCAAATTGGCCAGGCGATTGGGCGCCAACTGACGGGTGGCATGGAAATGGACGAAATTGAAAAAGGTTTGGAACATTTCCCGTTCTTCATACCATTCACTGATCTCAGCCATGGGAAAACGGCGATGGGGCAGGCAGGCTTGCTCCTTTTCAAACACCGATCGCACCAATTGCAACCACCTACATGGTTGCACATTAAACCGGAACGGCATGGCATTGAGAAACAAGCCGTAGATTTTTTCGCCGTCCTCCAATTCCGGGCGACCGTGCATTTGTTTCGAGGTCAATACATCGCTTTGGCCGGTCCACTGAGCCAGGACGCGGAGATGGGCGGTCAACAAGACGGATTTCAGCGGTACCTGGGCCGAATTGGCCAGTTGTTGTAACTGCCGGCTGACTGTATCGTCGGCCTCCCACATTAGCTTGTGGTAGGTTTTCGGTTCTTTAGCCGCCGTGGTTTCCGGTAACGGCAGGCGCGTTGCATCGGCCAGATCGGCACGCCAGAAAGTTCGCGATTGTTCACTTTGAAGAGCCTGCTGCTCCAGGTAAATATAGTCGCGGTAGTGTGCCCTGAGAGGGGACGGTTGAGACTGCCTGCCGTCCACCAGGTCAAAATAGTGATTGAAAATTTCCGTCAAGGCGGAGGTGAGACTCCAGCCGTCCAATATGGCGTGGCATTCCGTGATCGTCAAGCGGAAGCGCATCTCGCTCAGTTCTTGAATATGGAAACGCAGCAACGTGGGTTTTTTCAAATCGAAGGGATTGCTTCGCTCCTGCTGAACATAGCCTAGCTCTCTTTGCTTCGCGGCTTGTTCGTTCAGGTGACTCAGGTCTTCCCAGGTGACCGGGAGTTGTGCCTGCTTGAAGACCAATTGCAACGGCTGTTCAAATTGATTCAGGAAAAAACCGGTTCGGAAGATGGGGTGGCGCGCCACCGTTGCGGCCACGGCTCGTTCGAACAATTCATGCTGTAAACGACCTTGGATCAGAAAGCTGACCACATTGTGGTAGGGCAAGGTCTCAGGTGAAAGTTCCTGGTGGTAGATCATGCCCAACTGGAGGCGCGACATGGGATAGGCGTCTTCAACGCCCTCCGGCAGTTGGGCACGCGTTTCCGCATCGATCATCGCAAACGGAGTCTGAGGTTGGGGCGCGGTAGTATCCCTGGCTTCACGGTCCGCAAGGGCGGCGAGTTCGCGGATGGTTTGCGTCTGGAAAAGCTGCTGCAAGCTCAGGTTCAAACCCCGTGCACGGGCGGAGGTCAGGACCTGGATGCTCAATATAGAGTCGCCGCCCAGGGCGAAGAAGTTGTCATTCCGGCCGATCCGGTCCACATTCAAAACCCCGGCCCAAATGGCGGACAATATCTCTTCAGTTTCGCCGGCGGGGGCCTGGTAAGCGGCGCCCGTATGTGCACCCGTTTTGTCCATTGCCGACAGCTTGGCTTTGTCGAGCTTGCCGTGAACCGTGAGGGGAAAGCGCTCGAGGAAAACAAAGAAGGCCGGGATCATGTAGTCGGGTAAAATATGCGCCAGATCTTCGCGAGAGTTGAGGGTTGCTTGGGTCGCCCCTTCCACGGTCACCAAATAGGCTACCAGGTGAAGGCCGCCGTGCTCGCTCGTGTCGGTCGTGACAAAAGCCTGTTTGATGTCGGGCAGGGATTCCAAGGCCGCCTCGACTTCGCCGGGTTCGACCCGATGGCCGCGTATTTGGACCTGGTCATCGGCGCGTCCTTCAAACAGGATATCCCCCTCGGGAGATAACCGGGCCACATCGCCGGCGGCGTACATTCGACTACCGGGCTTCACCGCGAAAGGATTAGGCAGAAAACGCGTCGCGGTTAAACTTGGGCGTTCCAGGTAGCCTCTCGCCAGGCCGGGACCGGAAACGAATACTTCGCCGCCGGCGCCGACGGGCACGGGGGTCAACAGCTTATCGAGCACGTAGAGATCGAGATCGGGAATGACCTCGCCGACCGGACTGACGGTAGTGTCGATTTCGTCAGCGGAAATTTCACGGTAAGTCACATGAACCGTGGTTTCGGTGATGCCGTACATGTTGATCAAACGGGGGCGTTGATCGTCGAAACGTTTGAACCAGGGGCCCAATGTATTGAGCTGTAATGCCTCACCGCCGAAAATCACGTAGCGTAAGGCCGGCAGTTCCACCTGATCGCGATCATCCACATAGTTGACCAATTGGCGAAACGCTGACGGCGATTGGTTCAGGACGGTGATCTCTTCTTTAACAAGCAGGGGATAAAAGTCTTCTGGTGAGCGCGAAACCCAGAAAGGAACCATCACCAGGCGACCGCCGAAACAAAGCGCGCCCCAAATTTCCCAGACGGAAAAATCGAAACCCAACGAGTGGAACAAGGTCCAAACGTCGTCTTGATGAAAACCGAACCAACGTTGGGTGACGCCCAGAAGCCTCACCACGTTACCGTGGGGAATCACAACGCCCTTGGGGCGGCCGGTGGAGCCGGAAGTGTAGATAATATAGGCGCCGTTATCCGCATGGGCGCGTGGAACGGGATTGTCCCCGGCGAAGCCTTTCAGGTCGATGTCCTCCAGGAAACTCACCAAATGGGACGGAAGCTTGTCCGCCTGAGCGCGTTCGCAGAGAATTAGAGACAAACCCGCATCACCGGCTATGAAATCGAGCCGTTCCGCCGGATAGGTCGGGTCCAGAGGGACATAGATACCACCCGCCTTGAGGACGGCTAACAGGGCAATCAGGTATTCGGGTTTGCGCTCGAGACACAGACCCACGCGAACCTCCGGGCCCACCTCGGCCTCGATCAGGAAATGAGCAAGGCGGTTGGCGCGCCGGTTCAGTTCCTCGTAACTGATGTCGCTGTCGCCGTAAGTGAGCGCAATGGCCGTGGGCCGCAAGTCGGCCTGGGTTTCGAACAATTCGTGCGGCGTATTCTTTTCGGCAAAAACATTGTCCGCTTGCGTCCGCACTGAGCGATAATGACCGCCGCCAGTGAGCCGGGACCACTCACGATCATCGAAGATAGATAACCGCAATGCAGCTTTTTCCGGACGGCGAACGGCCTGTAAGGCCAGATGATGCAAGTGGGTTACCAACCGCTCAGCCGTCTGCTTGGAAAAGAGATCCGCGTTGTAGTCCAACCAACCCCGAATCTCATGATCTCGCTCGGTCAAGCTCAGAGTGAGGTCGAACTTGGCGGTGCCCGTATCGGTTGTCATCGGCTCGATCGCCAGACCGTCACCCAAAGAGTCGCGTCCTCCCCGGGCGCTTTGGAAATTGAGCACCACCTGGAATAGAGGCGTGCGACTGGTGTCCCGTTCCGGCTGGAGTTCGTCCACCAATTTTTCAAAAGGTATGTCCTGATGATCCTGGGCACCTAACACCTCTCGGCGCACGGATGCCAGCAAGCCGCGGAAGTCGTCTCGTTCGGAAAAGCGGGCGCGGATGGGCAGGATGTTGATGAAGAACCCGATCAAATGTTCCACTTCGGAGCGGTTACGACCGGCAAAGGGCACTCCCACCGTGATATCGGTTGAACCCGAGTAGCGAGCCAGCAGCAGCTTGAAAAGACTCAATAACGTCGTGAACATGCCGGCGCCGGCTTCTTCACCGAGTCGGCGCAAACCTTCTGTCAATTGAGTAGGAAAATGTAACGGTGCACGGCCGCCTCTGAAAGTTTGTTGCGCCGGACGGGGGAAATCGGTAGGAATCTTCAAAACCGTTGCCCCTTCCAGGCGGTCACGCCAGTAACCCAACTGGCGTTCCAAGCCCTCTCCGGTCAGCCAACCCCGCTGCCACACGGCGTAATCGGCGTATTGAACGGGCAATTCCGGCAACGAAGGCGAGGAACCCTCCAAAAGGGCTTTATAAACCGTACTCAGTTCGTTTAGAAATACACCGTTGGAAAAACCATCCGAGGCGATGTGGTGGATGTTGAGAACCCAGACGTGTAGGTCCTCTGCCGCCTTGAACCAATGGAAACGGAATACAGGGCCCTGCTCCAGGTCAAGAGGGCGAAGCGTTTCCTCTTTCAGGCGGCGACGCGCCCGGTCGGTTGGGTCCTCGGCGCCGGAAAGATCCTCGGGCTCGACCTCGATCGGCTCGAAAGGCAAGATGCGCTGGTAACCCGCCCCGTCCCGATTGGTGAACACCGTGCGCAATACTTCATGACGGGCAAGGATCGTATTCAGGGCTCCGTTCAGGGCGCTTGCATCCACCGCACCGCGAACCCAGGCTGCATTGACGACATTGTAAAGAGGTGAGTCCGGCAAATACTGGTAAATAAACCACAGGCGTTGCTGGGCAAACGACATGGGCAACAGGGTTTCGGCTTCTCCCCTGGGTTGCGGCACAATCGCGTCGGACACCTCCGATGAGGTCAGCCGGCCGCTCAGTTGTTCCAGTATATCTTCGTCCAACAGGTCAAAATCAACGTGGTGGTGCGACGCCAACGTGGGATCTATTTGAGCGAGAACCCGTCGCGCTTCCTGATCTCCCGCCTGTTTGATCCTGGCCAGATAAACCTGGCGGCAGAGCCCGCGAATGGTGGGGTGGTCAAAGAGTTGAGTCAGCGACAGCAGGGTCTCAAAACTCTCCTTGGTCCGCGCCAGGAGAATGGTAGCGCTCAGAGAATGACCGCCCAAGTTGAAGAAATTATGATCGATGCCCGGCACCTCGACGCCAAGAACCTGTTGCCACAGGGCCGTCATCTTCTCCTCGGCGGCGTTGCGGGGAGCTTGGCCCTGCCCATCGATTTCAGTAGTGTTGCGCGGGTCGGGCAGGGACCTGCGGTCTACCTTGCCGTTTGCAGTGACCGGAAGGTGGTTGAGAACGAAAAAGTGGGTTGGAATCATGTAAACAGGCAGGTATTCCTTGAGATAAGCGCGCAATTCCTCGACCTGCCCGGTTTCGTTTCGATTCTGTACTCCCAACACGACATAGGCAGCCAAAATGGCTTGCGCTGAGTTAACTTCCTCCCGCCAAACGAGAACTACGGCTTGTTTCACAGAGCCATGTCGCTCTATACAGGTCTCGATTTCCTTCAGTTCGATACGGTAGCCGCGAACTTTGACCTGATGATCGATTCTTCCCAGAAAGGCCGTCGTTCCGTCGTCGTTGACACGGGCCTTATCGCCGGTGCGGTACAGTCTCGCTCCTTCCACCTCGCTGAAGGGGTCGGGTACGAATACCTGCGCGGTAAGCGCCGCTCGGCCGAGGTAACCGCACGCGACGGCCGGGCCGCCGATACAGAGTTCGCCGGCGATGCCTTGGGGCAGGGGTTCGCCCCAAGCATCGAGGACATAGGTTTGGGCATGGGGCAAAGCAAAGCCCAGAGGGAAAACCCGCGCTGTACGCATGCCGCGATAGGCATAGGTCATGACTCCCACGCACGTTTCCGTCGGGCCGTAGTGGTTGAAGATTTTCAGGTCGGGCCGCAGGTCGTTGATATGCTCGACCATGTCCCAAGGAGTAGCCTCGCCGCCGAGAATCAGGCAGCGTTGCGGCAGCACGTTTGCCGGCTGTTCCCCGTTCATGAGAGCATTGAGGTGGGTCGGTGTGATCTTGAGCGCGTCGATTGAGTGTTGCAGGCAATAACGACCGAAGGCTGCGCCGTCTGAAATGTTTTCCCCGCTGATCACATGGAGGGTTCCCCCCAGGCAAAGGGCGGGAAAGATCATGGTGTTGCCCAAATCCGCCGCCAGGGTGGACACGGTGGCATAGGACCAACCGGCCTGTAGTCCCAGACGGGAGCAAACTCCGTCCACATAATGGAAGAGGTGGCTATGACTGATCAGAACACCTTTGGGTTTGCCGGTAGAACCCGATGTGTACATCAAGTAAGCACCTTGGTTCGGGTCAACTTCCAGGTTGGGATTTTCGTCAGGTAGCCCGGGGCAAAGGTTCGGCGCGCCATGACACGGCAGAATTGGGACAGCCGCGTGTTCGAGTTGAGAAGTCCGCGAGACATCGCACAAAATCAGGCGCGTGCCGGCGTCTTCCACCAGCCCCGCGATACGTTTGGGCGGTAAAGCTACGTCCAGGGGCAAATACACCGCGCCCGCCTTCAAAACGCCCAGTAGGGCGCAAACCGCTTCCAGGCTCCGATCAAAGAAGAGAGCAACCCGGTCGCCCGGGCCGACTCCATGGGACAATAATTGATGAGCCACCTGGTTGGCCGCGCGGTTCAACTCTGAAAAGCACAACGTTCGAGTGGCCGCATTGTCTCCAAAAACCAGCGCGGGTTGCTCGGGTCGTTCGTCCACATGTCTGGCAAAAAGCCGGTGGATTGCCTGAGGTTCGGGCCAACATGGTTCGATCTTCTCAACACCGGCCGAAGCGCTCAAACGTTTCCGTTCCTCACGATCTACCACGGCGATCTGCAGTGCGGGATAGTCCGGATGCCCGGCAAGAGCTCGAGCCGACTCGATTACCCTGCGGCCGATATGGCGAACGACGGTTTCATTGAAACGAGATCGGTCGTAGTAAAGGTACAAAAGAGGCTCATCGGGATCGTTTTCGACGTGCAGCCCCAGTGGGGAAACAGTCTGCAGACCGCGCATGTCGCGTAAGACAAACTCGGCCTCTCCGGCGGAGTAGCGTCTCCGACCCTGGTGAAAAGAAAAAGCAAACAGTTTTTCCGGATTGAAGCTTTCGTCAGAAGCCAGGTGAAAAAAGCTCTGCCAGGCGGTAATCTCTTCCAATTGATCGGCCAGTTGATCCGCCCAATCGTTGAAGCGCTGATCGGTTTTCACCTCGACATTCACGGGCAGGAAGCGTGTGAAGGGGCCGATGGTCTCAGCCAACTCCTCGAACTCCCGGCCGTCCACCGCCACCTGCAAAGCCGGGGGATCGCCTCCCTGAAGGCGAGCGAGAACCGTCGCCCAGACGGCAAGCCACAGTTCATCAGGTTGCCTTTCCCCATTTTCGGCTAAATCTGAGAGAACACGCGGTAAAGCTAGCGTGAGACAGGTGGGCTCATAGTTTTCACGGGGCTGAATGAGAGAGTTAACGGCCGGCTTCTCAATGGTTGCTTCCCAGAAGCGGACACCCTCCTCGGCGGCTTCCTCCTCCTCGACTTCCTCCAACCATTCGCCGAATTGGTGGTATTGAACCACCTCCTCCGGTTGTAGTTGCCCTTGTCGGCAGGCGGCGTAGAGGCTTGCCAGGGATTCCACCAGTATACGCATGCCCGGGCCGTCGCAACACACTGCCGGCAGTCGCAGGAGTAGATAGTTGGTAGCCTCGTCGCAAGAGAGCAGGATGGCTTCCAAGGTATGCTCTCCCCACTGGATCTCCGTGTTTTCCAGCTCGGCGATCGTCTCTGCCAGGAAGTCCTGAGGTGTACCCTGTACGGGAATTTCGCGCCAGGAGTAGCTCGGGGTTTCCCCGGGCACCTGAAGCGGCACCTTCAAACCCTTGGGAACGATAAAGCGGTAACTCAAGATATCATGAGTGGTCACCAGTGTTTGCAGACTTTGGCGTAACCAATCGCGCCGAAACGGACCCACGATTTGCACCACGGCCACCACTTGAAAAGGACGGGCCGGATCTTGTCGTAACCAGATCTGCTTCTGCAATGGTGAAATAGGATAACCTTCAAGCATCAGTATCTACCTCTTGCCTGCTTTGAAACTCTTTTGGAACCTGGCGCGACTCTTGGATTTCATACCGCTCAGCATCGCTTTGCGACCGGCTTGTTCCCAGCCGGTGACCTGCGCCTTGAGTGAGCTGATTGGAACTTGGGGTTCGGTTGCGACAAGACCTGCCAATCGGGTGAAATAATCGGCGAATCGGGCCATGACGGCATCGTCGAACAGAGGCTTTTTGTAGACCAGCATGCCGGTTAGTCCCGACGAAGACTCGGCCAGGTTCATTTGCAGGTCCATTTTGGCCCGAGGCCGCTTCAGTTTCAGCGGCTCGATCGTCAGGCCCGGCAGTTCAAGACGAGCGTCCGGAATATTCTGCAATGTGAATTTCACTTGGAAAACCGGGCTGACATGGGCCTGTCGGGCCGAATCCAAATCGTTGACCATCAGGTCAAAGGGCATTTCCTGGTGGGCATAGGCTTCCAACGCCGTTTGGCGCACCTGGCCGAGCAAGTCGCGGAAGCTGTTGTTTTCATCCAGCCTGGTACGTAGCGCCAATTGATTGATGAAGAAACCGATGACCGGTTCCAGGTGGGGATGATTGCGGTTGGCCACATCTGTGCCTACCACCTGGTCGGTTGCCTCGGTCAGGGCATAGAACAGTGTATTGAAAACTGCCAGCAACACCATGAACAAAGTGGCGCCTTCGGCTCCGGCCAGTTCGCGCAGAGCCGCCGCCTGTTCGCCCTTTATTTCAATGGGAATCTCACCGGCGCTCTGGTTTTCAGAGCCCCTCCGGGCGCCGAAGGGCATCGGCAGAAGGGGCGGCGCACCGGCCAGTTGCTTGCGCCAGTATGCGCGATCCCGTTCAAGCACCCCCTCGTCCAGGAGTCGGCGGTGCCAAACCGCGTAATCGGTGTATTGTACGGGCAGATCGGGAAGATCGGGTTCCTCACCCTTGATCAGGGCCGCGTAATTTGCCGCCAATTCCCGACTGAGGATACCCACCGACCAGCCGTCGGAAACGATGTGGTGCATCGTAAAGAGGGTAACGTGGGAATCCTCATCCATTTTGACCAGGATGCCGCGAAAGAGGGGACCCTTTTCAAGGTCACACGGGGCCTGGGCTTCCGCCATGGCCAGGTTCATCAATTCCTCTTGCCGTGCATGGGGCTCGCGGTCGGTCAAATCAACGCGTTGCATGGACCAACCGGTAAAGGGATGAATATGCGGACGCGGCCGGTTTGCGCTGACCTCGATGGTGGTACGCAACACTTCGTGGCGAATCAGAATGGCGGCAACCGCCTTTTCCAACAAATCGGCTTCAAGTCGTCCGTACATACACAGGGCGCCGAAGCTGTTGAAGACCGCGCCGCCGGGGTTGAGACTCTCGGCGACCCATAGGCGTTGCTGAGCGTAGGAAAGCGGTAAGTCCTCGCCCGATACCTTTTCGAGAGGCGGTAGCGGTGTCGCATCACCCTTAAGGCGCATGTGATCGATCATCAAGCCCAAATCAGACAGAACAGGCACGGCAAAAACTTGTTGCAGCGAAACATCGAGATCGAAAAGGGCCCGCAAGCGGGTGATCAGGCGCATGGCCAAAAGCGAGTGGCCGCCTAAATCGAAGAAACTGTCGCCGGGACCGACTTCTCCGGTTTCCAGAAGATCGCACCAGATGCCGGTTAAAAGTTCCTCGGTAGGCGTCAATGCCCTCGATCCCGCTTCCCGCTCAGCAGTGCTGGAGCTTGCCGCCGCGGCCAACGCCTTACGATCGATCTTGCGGGTCCCGGTTCGGGGTAGTTCGGTCATCGACCGCACAGTCTCCGGAACCATGTAGTCGGGCAGTTGGTCATGCAGAAACCGTTTCACCTCGCCGACCTCGGGTCCGTCTTCTCCAACGGGGCTGAAAAAGGCGGCCAGGTGGAATCCCTTTCCGACATTGTAAACCGCCACGGCTGCCTCGCGGATACCGGGCAAAGTGGAGAGTAATCGTTCGATCTCCGCGGGCTCAACGCGGAAACCGCGGATTTTGACCTGGTCATCGTTTCTACCCAAGCAGCGCAACAGGTTATCCGCACCGATCAGCGCCCCGTCACCGCTGCGGTAAAGCCGAGCGCCGGCCTTATCACTGAAGGGGTCGGGTACGAATTGAGCCGCGGTTAGCGCGGGCCGATTGCAATAGCCCTGAGCCAGGCTCTCTCCGCCGATATAGAGTTCGCCGCGCCTTCCCGGCGCGACCAATTGCATTGCCTGGTCGAGCACGTACAGGCGACGGTTCGGCAAGGGTCGCCCGATGGGTGTAGAGGAACCGTCTAACATGGTGGATTCCACGTCAACCGCGGCGGCGGTGATCACGGCCTCGGTAGGACCGTAAGCATTGATCAATCGGCAGTTTGCCGGCGCCATGTCCAGCCAGTTCCCGGCGACATCCGGCAGCATGGCCTCACCACCGGCAATCATACAAGACAGGCGGGTGGGAAATATCGCGGGGTTTTGAGCCCAATCCCGGGTGAGCACGTGCCAATAGGCCGTGGGCAGATTAACCACGTCCAATTCAAGATCGACAATGTTTTGGGCCGCCTCTCCGGGCGTCCAGACCTCAGAGCCTCGGACAACCAGGGTGCAGCCCTTAACAAGAGGCGCCAAGATCTGGTCCAGTGAGGCGTCAAAATGGAAAACCGAAAAGACCAGCATGCGAAGACCTGCTTCCAAACCGAAAGTCTCGGCCGCCGAGACCGCGTGAGCGGCCAGGGCATCGTGACTGACCATCACCCCTTTGGGGGTGCCGGTGGAACCGGAGGTGTAAATGATATAGGCTGCACTTGAACCCCGGACTTCAGCAGCCGGATTGCCGACTTCGTCGCCCCCATTCAAACTGTCCAGGTTCAGATAACGGACACCCGCACCGGCTGTTCCATGGGTGTCGGTATCACAAATGACCCACTGGACAGCCGCGTCTTTCAGCATGAATTCAAACCGGGCTTTGCCTGCTTCGCTGTCCAAAGGCACATAAACGCCGCCGGATTTCAAAATGCCCAGGAAGGCGGCGATAGAGGCCGGGCCGCGGTTCAATAAAACTCCTACGGCCGTACCGTTTTGCAAGCCGTTTTCGCGAAGCCGCACCGCGATGTAATTAGCCCATGTGTTGAGCTCGCGGTAGGTCCAATGTTGTTCGCGGTAGACCAGAGCCGGCGCATTAGGGGTTTCCGAAACTTGCCTTTCGAAAAGTGTGTGGGCCGAATTCGTCTCCGGCAGATTCCCCGGAACCGAGTTCAATTGTTGTAAAACGGACTCTTGCCGCGGAGAAAAATAGGGCAACTGTCGAATGGAACATCCGGTTGTGGTTATACCGTGGTGCAGCAGGGTTTTCAGATTGGCCCATATCTCCTCCACCTGCTCTTGATTCAAGCGTCGGCTGTCATAGGACAGGAGCTGTTTGACCCGGTTCGGCGCCTCGGCCCGCGCCGTCAAAACCAATTTCAGGGTAAAGGGTTCACTCATGGTATTGTGGTCAAGCAGTTGGAAGGTAAGGCTTTCTCCGACATGGGGGGTACCGGCTTGCCGGTATTCGAAACAGGGCAGGTCGACCGGATCGGCGGGATGCTCCTCGCTTCCCCAGGAGGCGGGAAAACATTCGAGCCAGGTGGCGCAATCGTCAAGCGACTCCTTCAGGCGTTCCAACACATGGGTCCAGGGTTCGTCATGATTCAGTAACAGCGTGTGGGGAAGGGCGCGGGAAAAGGGGCCGGCAACCTCGGTCAAATCGTCGTAGACCCGGCCGTCGTGCACGATATTCAAGCAGATCCTGGTTTGGCCGCTGAGCCGGTATAACAAAACGGTCCACAGGGTCAGGTAGATCATGCTCACGGGGATTTGCATGCTTTCGGCCTGATTGATCAGGGCATCTTCCAGAGCCCTTTCCAGAGGTTCCGGTTCAAAGGCGGTCGGTCTGAAAACACCCTCGGTCGTCTCTGCCAATGCTGTAAATTCAGGGGCTTCCACGCCGTTGGCAAACACCCCTTTCCAAAAGCGCAGACCCGGTTCCGCCGTTTCGCTTTGCAAAAACTCGCGGGTGGATTCGGAAGCATCGATGAATTGGAGCGGGGGGTCTTCGTCCTCGTCGTGGGCCTCGCCCTCGGATTTCCCCGCGTATCGGGCGGCCAGGGAAGCCGACAACAACTCAAGGCTCTTGCTGTCCAGGCTGATCATCGGAAAGTCCAGGATCAGCAGGTGTTCAGCGGCGCTCAGGGAGACCAGGCCGGCCGTGAGCATGCCGGCTTCCATCGGGGAAGTTTCAGGCGCGGTCAACAACCGGGCAGCCGCGCCTTCCGGTTCCGACGGACAGTCAGGTTCCCTATCTTCGGCGCGCCATTGGAACCGGCAGTTGGTCACGGTCTGCAGCGGCAAACTCATGCCCCGCGGGATTTGAAAGCAGGTTTTCAGAATCTCGTGATCTTCCGGCAGTGCTTCCAAAGCCCTCTCGAGGCGGTCGGTATTCACCTCACCCGCGATGCGGATTACAGCTCGGCCGGACTCCGGTAGGCGACGCTTGCTGTTGAGGCGCTCCCAGTAAAAACGTTGCTGCGGCGACAGTGGGTATCCCTTCGACATGAACGATCTTCTCCTAAATCAAAGAGACCCGCTATCCGGACTAACGGAGACGACTTCGCGAGGCGTTTCCCCGGACAGGGGTTTCGGCGCAATGAAGGGAGGACGATGGTAGTTTTCGGCCATGGCCACCCTGATTTGGCGAAGACCTTCGAAAGGTTCTCGCCCGTGGGAAGTGAGCATATTGTCAAGCATCAATAAATCTCCTTTTTCCCACGGGAAGGAGATCTTCTCGGACAGATAGGCCTGATGTAGATGACGGGCCACTTCATCGGGAATGGGTGTGCCGTCGCCGTAGAAGGTATGATAGGGAAGCCCGTCCGAGCCGAAATCACGCTCCATTTGCGCGCGAACCGCCGGATTGAGATTGGCGGGATGCCAAAAGGCGATGTGGTTGAACCAGACTTCCTCTCCGGTAACCGGATGATGTAGCGTGGATGAACGCACCTGGCGCGTCCGAAACCGTTCCCCGTCCTTGATGGTCAAATCGATTTCGTTTTCCCGGCAATAGACGTTCAATTCGTCGAGGTTGTTCAGCTTAAAAGCATCGCGCCAGTCCAAGCCCAAACCATCACCGTAATTACGGACCAAAAGCCAGCCTTTCTCACGAAAGACCTGCAAGACATCTTCATCGATACGGTCCAACACCTTACGCGAATCCGCGATCGGCGTCTCGCCCCCGGACGTCGCCGGGGTGGTGCAGTAAAACCAGACCTTCATGGGGAATTTGGTGGAACTGGTCAGCTCGTTATGAAGGGCGATGGTCTCTTGCTTGGGATAAACGGTTGAGGTATAGACCTTGCTCGACACTTCCTCGCGGGGAGTGGAGCCTTCGAAGTAAGGCGTAAGCTGGTAGGGGACCGCGTCTAAAAAACCTCTGAAATCGTCATCACCGCTCATTTCAAAGCCGCGAAACAAAATGGCGCCGTATTCCAAAAGCTCCTGTTCCAGGGTTTCGCGGTTGTCCAAAAACCACTGGGTGAGGTTAACACCTTCCATTTTCGGACGAATGACCAGGGGCAGCGGTTGACCCGGCTCGAGTTGAGACCGCTCGACCAGATCCAGGGATTGAAGCGCAACGCCGCTCGACCGCTTACGTACGCCGGCTCTGCGAGTGGTACTTCTTTTTGAGGATGTAGTAATCATGAAAAACCTCCGAATGGATGTCGCGTCGACCGTCAGCGGCGGCGGGTGATGCCGCGGCCGCGTCTGTGCTTCATTTTTTGCTTGGCATCCTGCAAAGCTCGGTTGTCGTTTTGTTTGAACAAGTCGAATAAATCGCCGCAAGCCAGTTCTTCAGACTCGATCAACTTGGGAATCGCAGCGGCCAAAGCGGCCGACATGGAGGTAGCAACAGACTCGGGTACCTGGTTGCGGTCGTATTTCAAAGTGAATTGCAGGCCGTCCGCAACTGAGACGGCCAGGCTGAGCGGGTAATTGTCTTCTTCGATAAAGGTCACATCGCGGAAGCGAAGATTGTGTTTGAGGTCGCGAATCGAAGGTTTCACGGGGTAGTTGTAGAAGATCACCGAGGTGTGATAAATGGGGCGATCCTTTGGTAGGCCTGTCCAACCGCGCAAGTCCACCAGGCGCGTATCCTCGAAACGGGCGGCGCCCAGACGAGCCTCCTGGTGTTCCCGCAGCAGGTCTTCTATTTTCTTTTCTCTTTGTAGGCGCAAGCGCACGGGTTGGCTGTTGATGAAAGGGCCCATAATGGCTTCGACTTCGGATATTTCCGGGGAACGACCGGAGACGACCGTGCCGAAAATCACGTCTTCGCGATTGCTGTAATGAGCCAGCAGCAAGCCCCAAACCACCTGAGAGACGTTGTTAAGGGTCAAATTGCGTCGGGCTGCCCAAGCACGTAGCTGGGTCGTAGTTTGCTCGCCCAAAAGGTGTGTCGGCGTCCGGAAGTCCGGTTTGGCGGCCGCGGCTGCCGGTTCCCAGGCGCGGATCATGGTGGGTTCGGGGCAGTTTTTCAGGTAATCTTGCCAAAAGACCCGAGCTTCTTCCTCATCGCGCCGGCTCAGCCAGGTCAAATAGCGACTGAAAGGCGGATTGGCAGGCAGGGCCGGCAGAACGGCCGGGTTCGATACCCTGGCAAAATAGCGGGCAAACACCTGCTCCAGCAGGCGGTATTTGGACCAGCCGTCCATGATCAAATGGTGATAGCTCCAGATCAAGCGATAGGTTTGGTGACTCAAGCGCAACAAAACCAGTCGCATCAACGGCGGTTTGCCGAGATTGAAGCCCCGTTCCCGTTCGGCCCGGCATTTTGCCTGCCAGTCCTCTGCACCGGACGGTTTATCTCGCCAGTCCTCGACCTCGAACTCCAGGCTCGCCGTCCGCACGGCCACCTGGACCGGGTGCTCGAGATCGCGCCAGTAAACACCGCAACGCGAAATCTGGTGATGGTTGATCAATTCGCGCCAGGCCTCGATGAAGGCGGGTATTTGCAAATCACCCTCGAACACCCAGCTGATTTGGCGGAAATAGAGGTCGTTTTCCGGGTTGTAGAGACCGTGAAATAAGAATCCTTCTTGAATGGGCGAAAGAGGGTAGATACCTTCAACGGCCTCTTTTAACCGGGCGGGGCCGGGTTCAAGGCCCAGGCTTTCGCCGGCTTGTGCGGTCAACTTTTCGAAATCGGCGGAACTGAGGCGGGCAAGGGGGAAATCCGAGGGAGACCAGGCCCCGCCGGGGTTGGCGCTACAGTAGTCGATGATCCGTTGCAAGGCTGCTTGGAAGCGGCGGCTGAATCGATCCAAGGTGTCGGTGCGGAACTGTTCCGTGCTGTAGGCGAAGTTAACGTGAAGCTTGCCGTCTTGAACAGCCGCCAGGATGCGAATGGGGCACGGGGGCCGATAGGCCGGGTCTCGTTGGGACTCGGCGGGAAGTTGCTCCGGGGCAAACCATTCGGGGTTGAAAAAGTCCCGATCCAGTTGACCCAGGTAATTGAGTTTGAACGGTTGCCGCTCCATCCCGGCCAATTTTTCCGCCAGAGGACTCGTTTGCATTTCCCGAACCATGCCGAAAGGCACGCCCTGGTTTGGAACCCGGCGCATCCGTTCCTTGACCTCGAGCAGGAACGAACCGGGGTCGTTGTTTGCAGCGGGCATGGTAAGCGGGTAATGGCAGGTAAACCAGCCCACCGTGCGACTGATGTCCAAATCCTCCGCAATTGGACGGCGTCCGTGGTTTTCCAAAAGGACCCCGACGTTTTCAAGCCCGAATTGGCTACTCGCGGCTGTAACCAGCGCGGCCAGAAGGACCTCTTGAGGCGAGGCATTAAAAGCTTTGGCGGGAACGGTCAGAAAAGCTTCCGTCAATGATTCCTCGAAGGTCACCGCGGTCTGGCTCTCGTACGAGCAGGCGTCGCTGCCGTCGGGAAAGTCCGGCGCCAGGGGGGACGAGGGCTCCATCTCTGTCCAGAAGCGAGCTTCTTGGGACCAGAATTCGGCTTGCGCGGAATCCTGCAATTGTTCGGCCCACAATGGAAAAGGCGTCGTCGATTGGCCCGTGTCCAATTGGTCGGCCGCCGTTCCGGCCGTTAATTGGGTGTAGTAGTCCAACAAATCCTCCAGCAGAATGCGCCAGGACACGCCGTCGATGATCAAGTGATGTGTCACCAATAACAGCTTGCATGCTCCGCTCGCGGGGTTCTTGAACAGTACGCCCCGGATGAGCGGGCCGTTTTCAAGATCGAGCGAGGTCTGGACCTCTTTGACAGCCTCTTCCAGGGCTTCATCGGGTTCGGTTTGCGGTAAGAGGCGCTGTTCAACCGGGAATTCGGCGGGGCCCAATATTTGGCCGCCGCTTGCGGGGAAACGCAGGCGCAGAGCCGGGTGCGCCTCACACAGGGCCCGGCACGCAAGAGCCAGTGTCTCGACATCCATGGTTTGCCGCAGGGACAGCAACAGGCTCATGTTCCAATGGTGGGCGTTTGCCGGTTTGGTGCGGAAGAAGTTCCGCTGAACGGGCGTCAGCGGGTAAGGGCCCGGGCCCAGTTCACGTATTTCTTGTCTTTCGGTCACCGAGGGGACTTGAGCCAGGCAGGTGCTGACGGTAGGGAAATCGAAAATCAGCTTGGGGGTCAGAAGAATACCGGCTTTTTTGGCATGCGCCATGATTTTGATGGCGATGACGGAATCGCCGCCCAGGTGAAAGAAGTTATCGGTTACGCCGACCTTTTCCAGGCCCAGGGCTCGTTGCCAAATACCGCACAAATGCCGTTCTCGTTCATTGGTGGGAGCCGCGTACTCTCGCTTATCGCCCTGATCTTGAGGTTTGGGCAAGGCCTTCCTATCCAGTTTGCCGTTGGCGTTGAGCGGCAGGCGATCCAAACACATGAACCGGGTCGGTATCATGTGGGCAGGCAGTTCCCGCTCCAAATCAGCGCGCAAGCGGGATTCATCCAGGTTTTCAGGCAAACCGGCCAGATAACCGATCAAGCCGGTCTCCGGCGCTTCCGAGTCCACCATCACGGCCGCTTCGGATGCGGCGCTGACCCGGCGCAACACCGTTTCGATTTCGCCCAACTCCACGCGGAATCCACGAATTTTCACCTGGTGGTCGAGCCGTCCGACGAAATAGAGATCGCCCTCGTGGAAAAAAGCCAGGTCGCCCGTCCTGTAAAACCGCGCACCGGTAGGGTCCACACCGAAACGTTCGGAAGAAAGATCGGGCCGGCCCAGGTATCCGCGGGCCAGGGATGCACCGGCAATGCAAATTTCACCCGTTACGCCGGGAGGGACCTCTTCACCTTTCGCGTCACGCAGATAGATCCGGGTATTGGCCAGGGGCCTGCCGAGAGGTAAACCTCGCTCGCCGACCGCCGCGACACCGGCAGCGGCCCTGCCCATCTTGTGTACCAGAACACCGACACAAGTTTCGGTGGGCCCGTAGTGATTGTATACAGTGCAATCCGGCGTCAGCCGCGCAATGGCGGCCAAAAGACCGCTTGTGGCCGCCTCGCCGCCCAAAATCAGGGAGCGGCGCGGCAGCAGCGTAGAGCTTTCACTTTCCAATAGAGCCGTAAGGTGACTGGGAACGATCTTGAGATAGTCCAAAGGCTCGCGCTCGAGCAGTTCACTCAAGGCCTCGGGATCGATGCGCACCTGGTAATCGAAAATTCGCAGGTTGCCGCCCAGGGCCAGGGAAGGAAACAACATGGTATTGCCCAGGTCAGCCGCCGGCGATGAGATCATCCCATAGGATGCGTTCTCCTGGAGATCGAGTGCGGCGATTACCCCGTCCAGGTAATTGGCCAGTTGGGCGTGTTCCAGCAGCACCGCCTTGGGCTCACCGGTCGAGCCGGACGTAAACAGGGCATAAGCCAGGTTACACGGCTCAAGCTGAGGACTCGGATTGGCGTCGTCAAGGGCAGAATCGGCGGCGAGGGCATCGAGATCCCATTGCGAGTCAGGTTCGATACCGGGAAGGGGCCGACGCAAATACAACACCGGCGGTCGGCCCAGGTTGTCATGCATTTTTTCCAGGCGAGCGACCGGCAGATCGGGATCGAGCGGCACATAGGCGCCGCCCGCCTTGAGGATGGCGAGCAGGCCGACGACGAAATCGGGATGACCGTGACCTTCCAGGGCAACCAGGTTATCGGCAACCACGCCCGCCTGGATCATCCGGTCGGCCACGCGATTTGCGCGCTGATTCAACTCGGCGTAAGTATAATTTTTCCGGCCGTCTCCGACGGCAACACGGCTGGGGTGTCGAGCTGCCGCGACTTCGAAACGACGGTGCAGGAAAGGATTGCCGCCCGGTTCACGCTCGGTTTGGTTGAAGGTCTGCAAAAATTCTTTTTCATCCCGCGTAAGCAGGTCCAACTGATTTATAGCCCGCTCCGGCTCGCTCAGTACGGCTTCAGCCACGGCCGCCAGGCCGGTAGCATGAGAAGCAACCCGGAGGCCTCCCTTTGACTGAACGAAGAGCGAAAAGCCCTCCTTGCCGTGACTCATGGCCGACTCGAGTCGATAGGGCGAAGAGGGGCGCTTCAAAGTCAGTGGATTCCAGTTCAGGCCCGCTCCGGTGATCGGAACCAAGGCGCTTTCATAGGACCACAAAAGCGCGGCCGGCGGCTCTGCATCGCCGTTGACGTTGGTGGTCGGCTCGAAGAATTCGGCATAATCGTCAGCGCCGTTCAACTGATCGCCCGTTTGCTCCGACAACTGGCTGAAGCTTTGCTCCGTGGTTGGATTCACGGCCAACGGCACGTCTTTAAAAAGGGGGCCCAGCACCGACTCCAGGCCCTCGCCTTCGCGCCGACTGACGCGGGCCGCAAGACGGAAAGGGCCGGCGCCATGGCGGCTCCGCAACCAGATTTGCCAACAGCTCAACCAAAATGCAGAGGGAGTGCATTCGACCTCGTCGCAGTAGTCGAAAACCCGTTGGCTCAAGCGTGTACCCATGGCATAAGTACCTTGCTCAACGACCGTCGCGGCGGTGTGATGCTTCGGTATCAGCGGAGAGACGCGCAATTGGCGATCCCAATAGGCCCTGGCCTCGTCGGCTGTCTCTTCATCTTCCAAGAGGTCCAACTGCCACTCCGCAAAAGCGCCGTATTGCACTATTTCCTCTTCCTCGACCGTCTTCCCAACTTGCGCGTATGCGGATACCAACGCTTCCAGCAAGGCCGCGGCGCCGTCGGCGCCGGCTACAATCGCGGGAAAAACCATCAGCAGCAAGGTCGGCCCTTCGCTCGGCGCAGCAACGGCAACTCTCAACAACGGGCCTTCAGCCAGATCGAATGCCGGCAATTGGGCGGTAAAGGCGTCCGCGATCTTCGCCGGGTCCGTCTCCTCGACGGACCCCAGGTTCACCATTTCCGTGGAACCGATTCCTTCATGCATAACCTGTTGAACGGGAGTTTTTTGACCGGGCAACCTGGAGTACCGCGTTCGCAATATTTCCCGGCCGTCAGCTAGATCGACCAGGGCCTGTTGCAACCGATCCGGGTCCAAGGGACCGTCAACAGCTACCGACAAGCAAAAAACATCGCCGGCGCGGTTCAACTGGAAAAGTTGCCTTTGCGGGGGCGTTACCTGAAAAATATCTCCACATGTCGATAATTGGTTCATGGACGGCGATTCCTCTTTATGTGTACTCTTACCGCGGCATTCCGGATGATTTGGCCGGCTTGCCGGGACCGGTTTTAAAGGCTTTGAATTTTTTGCGCTTGTCTCGCTTCTCCCGATCCCACTGCCGGTCGCGTTCTTCCATGCGCTTCAGATAATGTTCAAGGGGCAGGCTCTCTGATTGAACCAGATCCAGCACAAGCGCTTGGAAGTGTTGCAACAGCCTGCGAATAAAAGCGCCCGCGAACAGGTCGCGGTCGTACATGATCAACAAACCCAGGTCTTCCCGCGGAGCCAACTGAAAAATCAAAGCGTAGTTGGTTTTTTCAAACGCCTCGTAGGTGGCGGGCTCAACGCGAAAACCCAATTCCAGGTCGGGGGCATCCATAGAGATCTGGTTTTCATAGATGTAGAGATTATCGAAGAGCAGGGTTTCCTCCTGCAACCCGCTCCAGGCACGCAACTGGTTGAGGGGCGTATACTCGAAGTCGCGCATGCGCACCCCGCGCGTTTGCAGATTGTGGAGCCAGTCTATAGCGGTGAGTTGCGGGTCGATCCCCATTCTTACCGGCAGGCTGGTGATGAACAGGCCCACCATGGAATCCACACCCTTCAGGGAACCGGGGCGTCCGCTTGCGGTTACCCCTACCACCAACTCGCGCATACCCTGAACGTGGGCTTGAACCAAAATCCAGGCTCCAAGGAACAGGTTGTTAAGCGTCAATTCCCGATCCCGCGCCCACGCGCCGATTTGCTCGAACACCGGTTTTTCCAGCTGTTGTCTCGCGGTGGCATAGGTGTCGCTCATGGTCACGCTCGCGCCCTTTGCACCGGCCAACAGACCCGGTTTTTCCAAGCCCTTCAGTTCTTCCCTCCAAAAACTCTCTGCTTGAGCCAAATCTTGACTGCCGAGCCAGGCGATAAAATCCCGATAGGGTTTTCGGATGTCGCCGACAAACGGCTTTTGCTGTGACAACGCCTGGTAGGCCAGGAGGAAATCGCGGTAGACCACCGGCAGGGACCAACCGTCCAACAGGATGTGGTGGTGTGTCCACAACATGCGGAAGTGCTTTTCGCCCAATTGCAAGAGATGGAAACGCAGCAGCGGCGGTCGGTTCAGTTGAAATCCCGTTTCACGGTCCTGAACCAGGAGATCTTCGAAGAAGCGCTTTTGGCTTTCCTCGTCTCGATCCCGCAAATCGTGGAAACTGAAGGGCAGGGTTGCCTTGGTTTCGTAGAACTGAAGCGCCTCGGGCATGTCCTCCCAAACGAATCCGGTTCTCAAAATGGGGTGCAAATTCAGCACCCGCGTCCAGGCGTCGGCAAACCAATCGGGATTGACGACACCGTAGAAATCGAGGATTTTTTGTTCCAAATAAGCACGGGAGTCGTCTTCGTAGAGGCTGTAGAACAACATACCCTGCTGTGTGGGAGAGAGGGGATAGGCGTCCTCCAGGCCGGGGTACTCGTTCAGAAGCCGGCGGCGAGTGGGGTCGGGATTTTCCAGTAATTGGAAGGGTTGGAAATCGTCGTCCGGCGGCGTTTGCGCGATCTCTTTGACAGCAGCGGCCAACTTGCGGGGTGTTTGCAGGCTCAAAATGTCGACGGCCGTGATATCCATGCCGTAATCCCGCGCCCTGTCCACCACGAGAATGCTGTCTATCGAATCGCCGCCCAGTTGAAAGAAACCGGCCCCGGCGCTGACCCGCTCCAATCCGATGATCTCCGCAAATATCTCGCACAACAGGCGCTCGGTCTCGTTAACGGGAGATTGATAGTCGCCCCGGGCCGCTTGTTCGCGGAACTCGGACAGGTGCTCGCGCAGGGCCGCACGATCCAACTTACCGTTAGCACTCAGGGGCAGCTTGGGTAGGGTGATGAGGAATTCGGGTACCATGTAATCGGGCAGGCGTTCGCTCAAAAAGGCCCTCGTCTCGGCCCCTGTCTGGGCCTTATCCGTGTTCCGAGTGACGTAGAACGCCGCCAGGAGAACTTTATCGTTCTCGTCTCGATCAGCAATGACGGACGCATCGATACAACCCGGTACGGCTTTGAGAACCGCGTTGATTTCGCCGAGTTCCACACGGTGGCCGCGGATTTTCAACTGGTCGTCCATTCGACCCAAAAAGCGGATCAGACCCGTTTCGGTAAAGCTCGCCCGATCGCCGGTCTTGTAGAGCCGGATCGGGCCGGTCAGCCCCAGCGGCTCTCCCGGCAGAGTGACAAAGGCTGATTGGGTCAAATCATCACGATTGATGTAACCCCTTGCCAGTTGGTCGCCCGCAATGCAAATTTCGCCCGCCGTACCCGGCGGTACCGGCACACCCTCCGGGTTGAGAATGAAAATGCGGTTATTGGCAAGAGGTCGACCCAGGGGGACGGGCTCGTCCTCGCAGGCCGGTCGCCAATCAGTCAACTCCAAGGCCATGACGCCGACCACGGTTTCGGTGGGTCCGTAATGGTTGAAAATGCGGCAGTCGGGCCGCAACCGTCGCACCGTGTCGATCAGTGAGGCATGGGGTTTGTCGCCGCCCAATACCAAAACCTTGCGGGGCAGTAAGGCATCGGCCCCGGCGGTCAGGAGGGCTTCCAGGTGGCCCGGAACGATTTTCAGGTAGTCGGGCGCCTTAGCGGCGAAACGACGGCCCAGGACTTGTGCATCGACTGACTGATCATGGTCGATCAAATTCAAGGCGCCGCCGCTCACCAGGGCCGGGAACAACATGGTGTTCCCCAGATCGGCAAATGGGGTTGAAATCATGACGAAGTCGCCCGGCGCCTCAAAATCCATTCGCGCCATGACCGCCGCGGTGTAATTGGCCAAACCCGCGTGAGTAATCGCGACGCCCTTGGGTGTTCCCGTGGAGCCGCTGGTGAACAGAACGTAGGCCAATTGATCGGCTTTGGGTACAGCCATTTGCCGCATGGGTTCCGGCTGCTCGTCAGTGAAGGTGATTCGGGTCGGCGGCACCACGGTCAGGCCCGCCGGCAAGACGTCTCCCGGAGCCTCGCCCACCAGCAGGTCGGCGCCGGATTCGTTCAGGATGATCTTCAGTCTCGCCGGGGGAAGTTCGGGATCGACGGGCAGGTAAGCGGCGCCGACCTGCCAGCAAGCCAAAAAGGCGCAGATCAGTTCGGGCCCGCGCGGCAGGCGCACCGCGATGATGGGTTGACCATCATCCGCTTTCGCACCCGTCAATTTTTGTCCCATTTCTTCCGCGAGTCTGTCGACCCCGCCGGCCAACCGGGCATAGGTCACCGTGCGATCGCCGTCAACCAGGGCCGGACGCTCGGGATGGGCGGCCGCCATTCGGCTGAAACTGTCCAAAATGGGCGGCGGATTGTCCACCGTTTCGCTCACGTTGAAGACCTTCAGAAACTGTTGTTTTTCGTCGTCAGTGAGCAGCGGCAAAGCGTCGGCGAGCGCCTCCGGTTCGGCACAGGCCGCATCGATGACTACCGTCAGCCGTTTCGCCAACCGGGAAGCCCAACTTTCGTCAATGCATTCAGGGTCGTAATTCAATAGTATGCGGGGCCGACTACCCGTATCGATAAAGAGCAGTTCGAAAAAACAGGGAGCGCAGGGGGCGACGACGGAATCGACCTGACTCACAAGAGATTCGTCCGTGAGGTCGATGCGGCCCATGAGAATGGGAAAAAAGCCCTCATGGGCAGCCTTGTCCGCCGAGACCTGGAAGTATTCGGCAAATTCTTCGGCCTCGTCGAAGGAAGACGCTACGAGACGCGCCCCGTCACGAATGGGCAGTTTCCCCAAGGGCATTTCACGAAACGGCACAATCTGGGCATAGGCGCCGATTGCATGCTTCAGTTCGTCGAATTTGCGACCTTCGTCACGCCTGCCCGCCAGGTGAGACGTTTTCCCGGAAAGTCGTTGCATCATGGCGACAAAACACGCAAAAACGAAATCTTCCGTTTTTCGGCCGTAAGACGCGGCCACCGCGGCCAGTTGCTCGAATGTGCCCGGTTCCGGGAGCACTTCCAATTGTTCGGCGGCGCAAGGCAACGAGTCGGCATCGTGTTCGAGGCCGGGAATCGAAAACGGGCCGGGCGCCGACTCGGGAAGCTTGCGCCAATGATCGCGGGCGCGACGCGCCTGGTCGGTATCTTCGGCGAAAGTATCCGCTTGCCAGCCGGCGTAATCGGCGTGTTGCAAGGGCTCCTGCTCGCGGAACGTGCCCTTTTGGACCAACTCGACCCAACTCTCCAGGAACAAAACCAGCGAGGTTACGTCTACCCCGGTCGCGGGTAAGGCAATGGCAACCGCCCAAGTTTGCGGGCTGTCTCGCCGGAGAGAAATATGAAGCGGAGCGCGATCGCTGAAACGAGGAAAGTCGTTCGGCAAGCGCGTATCGTCATCGGGCCCGCCTTCTTCCACAACCTCCCAGACCAGGTCGCAATGAGCGGATATGATTTGCAGAATCCGCGAAGGGTCTTCCCGGTGCGATTTGTAGGTAGTGCGGGGAATCTCCTCGTGATTCAGCAGTTGATCCAGGGCCGCCCGCAGTTGGGATTCGGTCGCATTGAAGGGAATGCGACCGTGTAAACAAGCGGCGGGAATGCGCTCTTCAAAACCCGCGAAGATCCGCGACTGTTGTTGGCTGCATGGAAAAGAATCGGTCACGTTTATTCCTCCACCGAAGCAGCACGCCGCCGCGCCTTGCGCAGGGCCGAACCCTTTTGTTGTTTGTGGCTCAAGCGTTCACGATCACGCCGTTCCCGTTCCTCTTCGCCGGCCACTTCGTAGTCGGAAAGGCGCCGCTTGGGATCGGCAAGCACCTGGGTCAGGAGGGCGGTAAACTTTTGCAACATAATTTGAACCCCGTTCTCGAAGCGATCGGTGCGGTAGAGGACGCTGAAACGCAGGCGTTCCCCGGCCTCGTCCACGTACATGGCGATCTCGAATTTCGAGAGGACATCGACCGGCGGGATCATGGTCCAGCTATGACCGTCGACTTCCTTCACCTCATAGGAGAACTGCATCATGACCAGGAGCGCCTGAATAATGGGCAAGGCCTCGTCACGACCTTCCGGGGTCAACATGGATACCAGCTTGTCAAAGGGGACATCGCCGTGTTCATAGGCCTCCAGAGCCCCGGTGTGCACCCGCGCTACCAGTTCTTCAAAGGTGGGATCGCCGGAGAGGTCGCAGCGAACGGCCAGCAGGTTGATAAAGAAACCGATAACATGCTCCAGCTCGGCCTGGTAGCGGTTGGCGTTGTCGGTACCCATGACGATGTCTGTCTGACCGGTCAGGCGGCTCAGCAGGGTATTCCAGGTGGACAACAACAGCATGAACATCGAGCAATTGTGGGCCTCGCAAAAAGCGCGCGCCTTGCGGGTAGTCGATTCATCGATTTCAAAATCGAAACCGGCTCCCATGTAATCATCCGTCCGTTCCGGCAGGCGATCATAGGGTAGTTTCAGGCGAGGCGCACCGCCGAGCCGGTCTCGCCAGTAATCCAGGCAAGCTTGCATTTCACCCGACTCGAGACGACGCCGTTCCCATACGGCATAATCCGCATATTGAATATCAGGGGCCTCCAGTTCGCGGGTTTGGCCGGAGTAAACGCGGGTCAACCCGTCCAGGAACAGGCCGATGGACACGCCGTCGAAGATAATGTGGTGAAAAACGATAAGTAGATAAGAGCGTTGAGGGTTCACATGCAGTAAAACCGCACGGAAGAGCGGCGCCGTGCCCAAATCGAAGCGGGTTGCGGCCACCTCGCGCAGCCAATGGGTTACGGCGGCTTCTGGTTCCCGACTCAAATCCACTATTTCCAGGGGAAAATCTCGTGGTTCATCGATGTGTTGAAAACCCTCGCCGCGTTCCGTGACAATGCGGGTCCGCAACGATTCCTGAGTCGCCGTCAATCGGTTCAAGGCCGTTTGCAGGCGTTCTTCATGCAACGGGCCGTCTACCTCGATAGCGAAAAACATGTTGTAGAGATGGCTGTCGGGCTGTAGGTGGTTCATATACCACAGCCGTTGTTGGGCGAAAGACAGGGGCATGGCGCCCGTACGCGTTACCGGTATCAATTCAGGCCCCTCGACGGGTTCCTGGTTTCGGCTCACCACGGCGGCCAGCCGGCGAATGGTGGGTTGTTCGAAAATATCTCGCAAACTGAGCTTCAGACTCTTTTCCTTCGCCAGGCGCGTGGCAAGGGTCGTAGCCAACAAGCTGTGCCCGCCCAAATTGAAGAAGTTATCTTCCGGGTCGGGATTGGCGACGCCCAAGACCTCGGACCAGACCGAGGCAATGGCTTTTTCAAGAGGGGTGCTGAGTTGCCGGGCGCTCGCCGAGCCCAGTTGCGGCGCGGGCAAGGCTTTTCGATCCAACTTCCCGTTGCCGGTTACCGGGAATTGGGGCAAAAAGACGAAGGCGGCAGGGATCATATAAGGCGCCAGCTTGGCGCCCATGTGTTCTTTGAGCTCGTCTACCTCGGGTTGGGTCTCGGGATCGGCGAGCACGTAGGCGACAAGCAAGCGGTTGCCCGGATGGTCCTCGCGCACCATGGCCGCCGCGCCCCTGACCCGGTCGTGTTCCAGCAGCACCGACTCCACTTCGCCCAACTCCACCCGGTAACCGCGAATTTTGACTTGCGCGTCCAGGCGGCCCAGGAACTCGATATGACCGTCTTCCATGCGGCGGGCACGGTCACCGGTTGTGTAGAGCACGTTGTAGCGTTCGTCGGTAGCGTAAGGGTTGGGCAGGTAGCGGACCGCGGTCAGTTTGGGCTGACCCCAATAACCGCGCGACAAACACCTGTGACCAATGTAGAGATCTCCGGGCACACCCACCGGACAAGGCCGCAAACGGTCATCGAGCACGTGATAATGCGCGTTTTGGATCGGCAGGCCGTAGGGAATGCTGTTCCAATGGGGCAGAACCCGGTGCACGGGGAAGAAGTTGGACCAGATCGCGGCTTCGGTAGCGCCGCCCAGACCGATCAACCTGGCGTTGGGGAAAGCCTTGACCACGGCGGGCTGCAAACCGAGTGGAATCCAGTCGCCGCTGAGGAACAACAGGCGAAGGTCCGGGCTGCCCTTGCCCTCGGCGGGAAAGAAGGCCGTGAGCTGTTGCAGCGCCGCGGGCGCCGAATCCCAGAAGGTAATGCCTTCCCGGTCGAGAATGCGCGAGAGTGATTCAGGGTCGCCGATGTCCTCATCACTCGCGATGAAGACCTGTCCGCCCGCCGCCAGTATGCCGAAAATATCGTAAACCGACAGGTCGAAACAGAGCGAGGTAATAAACAGCAGCCGGTCATCGGCGCCTACCGCGTAGGTTTGATTGACCCATTCGATCAAATTGATCACCGGACGGTGTTGCAGGATAACACCCTTGGGCCGACCCGTGGAACCGGACGTGAATATGATATAGGCCAAATCGTCGGAGCAGGCCCGGGGAGGCGGATTGACGGCGGGGTAGCGCGTCAGGTCCAGCTTGTCCAGGCACAGGGTTTGGACGGGTAGATCGCCGAATAATTCGGCAACCGAACTTTCCGTAAGCAGCAACTCGGCCCGGGTATTTTCTAAAATGAACCGCACCCGATCGCGGGGGAAAAAGGTGTCCATGGGCACGTAGGCGCCGCCGGCCTTGAGAATACCCAACAGGGCGGCCACCATGGGAAAACCCCGCTTGAAACTGACGCCCACCATTTGGTTGGGGACTACCCCGAGTTCGATGAGATGATGCGCCAATTGGTTGGCCTGACGGTTCAGTTCCTCGTAGGTCAGGCTTTGCCCCCCGTGCATCAAGGCGACGGCCGCGGGTGTTTTGACACAGGCTTCCTCGAAGAGTTCGTGCATACAGGCTTCGGCGCGGTAGGGCAGGTCGGTATCATTGAGCTGATGCAGCAGGTAGTGTTTTTCCGGCGTGGACAGGAGTTCCAGGCTGCCGGTATCCTGCCCCGGCTCCTCGACCATGCGACCGATCAGGTATTCCAACTGGTTTTGCATGCGCCGGACGACAGCCTGGCTGAAACGGTTGCCGTTGTACTTGAATTTCAGCACCAGTTCCTCGCCCGGTATGACCTGAAGGACCAGGGAGTACTCCACGGTTTCGGTAAAGTACACGGAATCGATGGGGAAGCCGGTCCAACTGCCCTGCATGGCCTCGTGGAGGGGATAATTCTCGAAGACCAGGATGGAATCGAAAAGGGGGCTGCCCTTGTCTACGCCGCTCATGGCCTGCGCTTCAACCAGCGGTGTCGCTTCATAGGCAAGCAAGGCGGCGTGATCGTGGTGGATATCTTGGAGCCACCGGGTAATCGACCGACCCGGTCGGCAATCCACGCGCATGGGCAGGGTATTGATGAACAAACCCACCATCCGCTCACTGCCCGTCAGTTCGGCCGGCCTGCCCGCGGTGGTGATGCCGAAGACAACATCGTCCCTACCGGAGTAGCGGCCCAACAGGGTCGCCCAGGCTGCTTGCAGCACCGTGGCCAGGGTGACCCCTTGTTTTTTGGCGAAATGCATGATCTCTTTGGTCAGTTCGGGGGAAAACCGTCGATCGCTGTTGCACTGGCCCTGCTTTTCTTCAGCGGGTAGGCTGCCCAGAAGAATTTGATTCGGGTGCTCGAAATCGCCCAATCGCTCGCGCCAGAAGGTTCGGGCGGCTTCCCGATCGGAGCGGGTCAACCATTCCAGGTAATCGCGGTAGGCACGAGCCGGCACGGCCTTGGGTTGTTTTCCTTGAAGCAGCGACTGGTATACCGAGGAGACCTCGCCCAGCAAAATGGGTAAAGACCAGCCGTCCAAAAGGGCATGGTGGTGGGTCCAGACGAAGAAAAATAGATCCTTTTCGGCCAGGATCAAACGAATGCGCTGGGGCGAACCATGACCGGGCGTGAAACCTTGAGCTCGCTCCGTCTCGAAATAGGCGGTCAAAGCCCGCTCGCGCGCCGCCTCATCGGCAAAATTGCGATAGCGCCAGTCCAAAACCTGCCAATCGAGTGGCAGGTCACGGCAAACCACTTGCAACGGGCTTGCCTGGTCCACCGCGAAAACCGTTCGCATGATCGCGAAGCGCCGCGCCGCCGCCTGCCAGGCCTCTTGGTAAGCATCCAAGTCAGGGGTACCGCGTAAACCGACGGAGATCTGTTGGATATACCGCTGGGATTCGGGTTCGTAGAGGCTGTGGAAAACCATGCCCTGCTGCATGGCGGTCATGGGGTAGATATCTTCCATTGTCGGATAGCGGACCAACAATTCGTCCAAACGGGCCTGGTCCAACTCGGCAAGCGGGAAGTCGGCCGGCGTTCGTTTGATTTCAGAGCGGCCCAGGCAATGGTCCACCAGGCTGCGCAAGTGGAAAGCGAAGCGCTCGGCCAGTCGTTCCACCCTCGATCGTTCGAGGCGCTCCTTGCTGTAGCGCCAGTGGAAAACCATGCGGCCTTCGGCTTCCAGTCCGTAAATGTCCAATTCGTGGAAACGAGGGTTGCGCGGGTGAACGGAACCCCGCCCGGACGTGGGCGTAATGGGAAAGAGATCGGTCTCCCCGGACGAGCGGCTCAAGCGGCCCAGGTAATTGAACAATACTGCCGAGCCGGGCCGTTCAGTCCGCGCAGATCCCTCGGAAGTGGCCAGGTAGCGCAATACGCCGAAACCCAGACCGTTATTGGGAATATCGCGCAGTTGTTGCTTGACGGTCGCCAGCTGTTCGCCGGGGTCCGCCCCTTTTAACTGAAGACAAACCGGATAGAGGCTTGTGAACCAACCCAGCGTACGCGAGACATCTAAATCTTCCACCAGGCCTTCCCGGCCGTGACCCTCGGTCTCGAAACTGACCCGGGTTTGTCCCGGCCGAAGTTCCTGTAGGGCTTGCGCCAATGCGCAGAAGAGAAAGTCGCCGGTCCGGGTGCCGTAGGCATGGTGCGCCGCACCGTCGAGCGCTTTCACCAGGTCTTCTTCCAGAATCAGTTCGCAGGTTTGCTCATCGGCCGCCAGGTTGCTGCCCCGGGGAGAGTCGGCTTGCAGCGGTTCTGCTACCGGCAGGTTCTTCCAGTAATCCTTCTCGGCGTCCAGGGCGCCGTTGCCGGACAGGCGGTCCAATGCAAGCGACCAATCCCGCCAGGACGTTGTCTTCAAGCCCAGTTCGGTTTCCTCGCCCCTCGCCGCCTGCTCATAAGCCGAACCCAGGTCTTCGAGCAAGACGCGCCACGAATACCCGTCGACGACCAGGTGGTGCAGGGTAAGCAACAACTGCTGGGGACGATCGGGACCCGAATCGAAAAGAACGACCCGGCCCACCGGGCCGTTCGTGATGTCCAGGCTGCCGTGGGCCTCCTCTTCGTGCCGTCGCAGGGATGCATCGGGTTGATCGTCATTGCTCAGGTCGACCGTGTGCAGCGCGAGGTGCGTCCCGCTCTCCAGCGGGCTGTAAAACTGTTGCCAACCCTCTGCCGTTTTTTGGAATCGCAGACGCAAACCGTCGTGCTGTTTCACCAGGGCGAGCAGGGCTTTTTGAAGTGTATCGGCTACCAGGCGCCGGCCGGGTTTCAGCAAGAAGGCCTGGTTGAATTGATTGGGATGAGCAGGCCGCTTATCGAAAAACCAGTTTTGGATCGGCGAAAGCGGGACCTTGCCGCTGAGTTCGCCTCCCTGGTCTTCAGCGAGGCGAGTATCGGCCCTGGCTGCCAACTCGGCCAGGTCTTTGGTTTGGAAAACCTGGCGGGCCTGGATTTTCAAGCCCTTGCGATTGGCCGCGGCCACCACCTGTATCGCCAGGATGGAATCGCCGCCCAAGTGGAAGAACCGATCGTGAACGCCCACCCGCTCCACTTGCAGCAGGTTCTCCCAAATGCGCGCCAGAACGGCTTCCGCATCGCTTCGGGGCGCGACATACGGTGGGCGATCCTCGTCATAGTTGGGCTCGGGCAGGCGTTGCAGGTCCAGCTTCCCATTGGACAAAAGCGGTAAGGCGGACAGGGTCACGAAAGCAGCGGGCACCATGTAATCGGGCAATTGTTCACCCAGTCGTTGCTGCAGATGCGCGGTCCAGTTGGGCGCCGGATCGGCGGCAGGCACAACATAGGCGATCAGTCGTTTGGTGCCGGCGGCGTCCTTTTTTACGGTGACGGCCACGTCCTCGATCAGCGGCTCGGTGCGCAGGGCGGCCTCGATCTCGCCCAACTCGATGCGGAAACCGCGGATCTTGACCTGGTTATCGACCCGGCCCAAAAATTTCAGTTCGCCGTCGGGCCTCCAGGCGACCAGGTCCCCCGTGCGGTAGAGCCGGGCGCCCGGCGGGCCGAAGGGATCGGGAATAAATCGCTCGGCGGTCAGGGCCGGCTGATTCAGGTAACCGCGTGCCAATCCGGCGCCGCCGATGAACATTTCCCCCGCCTGTTTCACCGGCAGCGGATTCAGGTTGGCATCGAATACGTAAACCCGCACATTGTGGATGGGCTTCCCGATGGGCGCATAGGCGCCGGTATCGTCAGCCCGGCATGTCCAGGCAGTAACATCGAGAGAGGCTTCGGTGGGTCCGTAGAGGTTGTGGAACGAGGCGCCCAAGCGGGAAAAGAGCCGTTGTTGCAACTCCCGCGAAACCGGTTCGGCGCCGGTAATGACCATTCGGAGGCCGGTGAGCGCCTCCAAATCCGCTTCCTCCAGGAAGACCTTCAGCCAGGATGGTGGTAACTGGAAAGCGGTTATCTTGTGTTTCCTTACGAGTTCGGGGATGTGAAGGCGACCGTCGGCGCCGATCGGCAGTGACACATCTAGGGACGCGCCGGCAACCAGAGGTCCGAAGAACTCCCAGACGGACGCGTCGAAGGAAAACGACGTTGTCTGCAACACCCGATCGTCGGCGTTCAGCGGCAACACGGCCCGGCGCCACCGCAAGGTATTGCAGATGCCCGCATGCGGCACCGCAACGCCCTTGGGCTTTCCGGTCGTGCCCGAGGTGTAGATGACGTAGGCGATGCTCTGAGGGTCCACCTCGGGTAGTTGCGCCTGCCCCGGTTTTTCCTGTTCCGTGCGGTCAGTCGCTTCGTCCAAGAGAAAGATTTGCAGGCCCGGGAGGGCAATTTTTTCGCTCAGCCGGCTTTGGGTCAGCAACACCTTCATGCCGGAGTCGGCCGCCATGTAGGTCAGGCGGTCGTCGGGGTAGGTGGGGTCCAGCGGACAATAGGCCGCACCCGCTTTGAGGACGCCGAACAGGGCCACAACCTGTTCCAGGGAACGGCTCGCACAAATGCCCACCACGGATTCGGGGGTTGTCCCCATGCCCAGGAGTCGGCGGGCCGACCGGTCGGCGGCGCGATCCAGCTCGGCGTAAGTCAGTCGCCTTTCCCCGGCAATCACTGCCGGGGCATGGGGCGTGCGTTCGACCTGATCGCGCAGCATGGCAACCAGGCTCGTGGGCTCGGAAACCCGCTCGGTTGCATTCCACTTGTCCAGCACCAGGGACCGCTCCGAGTCCTTGAGCAAGGGCATGTATTTCAGCAGGCTGTCCGGTTGTCGAATACAGCCCCGCAGGAATACCTCGTAGCGGGCGGCCAGATCCGCGATGGTGTTCTCCTCGAAGAGATCCCGGTTATAGATAAACACGACCCTGGCTTCGGTCCCCTCTTCGACCACGTAACATTCCAGATCGGAACGAACAATGCCGTAATCACCCTCGAAGGCTTTTTCCACCCGAAGGTTCTCCAGCTCCAGTTCGGGTAACATACCCATTTGGAACACGATCGGCGCCAGAGGGTTACGACTGGGATCGCGCACCGAGTTCAACGCGTCGATGAGTTGATGAAACGACACCCGCGCGTGATCATACGCTTCCAGCACGTTCTCGGTTCCCTGCTGCAATACCCGGCGATAACTGCTTTCCTCGGAGAACTTCTGTCGCATGACGAGGGTATTGACAAAAAAGGCGATCAAGTGCTCCCATTCCTCGCTGTCGCGATTGGCGACCGGCACGCCGATACTGACATCGCGGTTACCGGTCAGGCGCCAAAGCAACACCAGAAAAGCCGTGAGGAAGGCAGTGAATCGACTGCTGTTCGCGCTTGTGACCAGTTCGTCAAGACCCGCGAGGGCCTCCCTGTCCAGCCCGTGAACGAAACGAGCGCCGTTGAATGTCTGCACGGCGGGTCGGGAAAAGTCTGTCGGTAATTCGGTTACGTTTAATCCGGCGAGCTGTTTTTTCCAATAGTCCAAATGCGGCTTTAACTGTTCGCGGCCGTGGGTTTTCCTCTCCTGATTCACCCAATCGCGAAAGCGACGCTTCAGCGGAGGCAGGGGACTGGGGCGGCCTTGAACAAAGGCGCTGTAAAGAGCGCTGAGCTCCCGGTTGAAAACTTTGAAGGCCCAGTTGTCGGCCACGATGTGGTGGAACATGACCGCAAATATCCGGTCTTCGTGATCCATTTCCAGAATCAGAAAACGGAAGAGCGGGCCTTCGGTCAAATCGAACGGCTGTTTCACCGTCTCGACCATGATCCGCCCGGCCTCCGTTTCGCGCACGTGCGGATCGAGCTCTTTCAGGCTTCTTTGCGCCAAAACTACATCGACGTTCTCGGCCGGCTGCTGCACCACCTCGCCGTCTTTTTCGGCAAAAGTCGCCCGCAAGGAATCGTGGCGGGCCGTTATTTCTACCAGGGCCTTACGCAACGCCTCCATGTTCAGGGAACCCTTGAAGCGGTAGGCGTTCAGCAAGTGATCGCTTGCGGCATCGGGATTGAAGCGGAAGGAATGCCACACGCCCAACTGGCTGAGGGACAAGGGAAAGTGATCGGGCGCGGCTTTCTTTTTATCGAGTAGTCTACGCAGCAGTTCGCGCTTCTGCTCGAGTGTAAGCTGACCTGTTTCTACCAAATGTGCACTCCGGGGATGAAATGAATTGTGGAAGAAGCGAAAGATACTCTCTTGGTCATTGTGGCGTAACGTGGCGTGTGGTTTCTTCTACATCACACTGACCGATATGGAAAATGATGGGGACGTTGCTTAATCTGGCTGCATCGTAACATGTAAATTATCAATAAATACCAACACACGAGTAATTTTTACGATAACCGTGTCAGAATGTCAAGGAAAATGTCACATAACAAATAGGTCTTCCCCTATTCCTCATATTCCGTTAACAGTATTGTCAAAACCTTTCGGGATGCATCTTTACGGTTTAGAGATCGCAAGCTACAATCTCGGTATCTCGCTTATTCATCAGTAGCAATTTTCTCCAGACGTAGAGCTATAAGAGTACTTTGCTATTTATCTGGAAGGGTAGTTTTTTTGAATTCATCATGTTGATCGGCTTGTTTGCAAATTTCCGGCTCCCGGCCACCTAAAAAGGTTGATTTTATCAAAACACATCCTATTTTGATGTTGAGTGAGGGGTTAGCGTGAAAATGTTCACATTTTTTACATTAGGGACCGTATTTTTATCGTTTAAGTAGTTCGATGCTCGGGAATGGGACTACCTGAACCTGTCGAGGGTAGCATCATTCCCGGGAAGCATACCGGTTTAGCGGGCGCAAGGTGATCCTGTTTCCGAGATTTGGACCCTGTCGGCCGGCTCAGGGAGGGTATTTCCCGGGAAAACAGGTCAACTCAATCCCAATTTCGGTTGTTATTTCGATCTGAGGTCATGAAGCTGCCGGAGAAAGGAGGTCGATTCCGGGGTTGAAGTTGTTAAAATTGTCACGTGGTGGGCTTTTCTCCGGGATTGATGGTGGGTTCTGGAAATGGAGTAGGCATCATTCCGGGTAGAAAACCCCTTTTTTCGGTGCCGGCGAATCTGTTCCCGGGACAGGTGTTGTGTTTTTCAATTCAACAACACCGCCGCTCGGGAATGGTGCTCCTCTCGGCCGGTAGTTTAGTTATCGTCCCGGGAATGGAACATCTTTAGAGTTGTGTTCCCATCGCCCGGCTTTTATCGGAGTAGGTGCGCCCAGGTTTTCACATTCGGTTCGGTCAGCATGGTTTGGTGAGTGCCCGGGATGGTTTCCACGGTCAGGTGTTCCGCTACCTCGCGCCAGATCTCTTCCGCGGGGCCCGGGCCCTCGGTGCGCAGGAGGAGGACTCTTCCGCCGTAGGGTTCAGGGCGCCAGGTCGATGCGGCTTTGGTGTTGGTTCGGTGGACCTCGATCAGGCGGGATATGGTTTCGTCGTCCATATCCGACGGTAGACGGCCCGAGGCGCGCAACGATTCGGCCAGGTATCGGGTTCGGGCCTTGCCTTCTCTTTGGCGCAGTTCGGTTTCGTCCAGGGTCAGGTTCAGTTCGGCCGTCAGTTGCAGGATCAGGTCTACCTCGTCGCGGTCCGCCGCCTCGGCTTGCATGGGGAAGCTGTCCAGAAGGATCAGTTGATCGACCGTTGCGCCCGCCGTTTTCAGCATGCGGGCCATGGACCAGGCAATCAGGCCGCCCATGCTGTAACCGGCCAGGCTGTAAGGGCCTTCGGGTTGTCGGCGGAGTAGTTCCGCCAGGTAATGCGCGGCCATGGCGTCGATGGTTTCCGGTTGCGGGAGGCCTAGAAGACCCGGGGATTGGATGCCGATGACCGGGCGGTCCAGCAAACCGGCCAGGTCGTTGTAGCACAGAACCGTGCCGCCGGCCGGGTGGATGCAGTAGAGGGGCGCGCCTTCGCCCTTGGTTTCGAAGGGGGCCAGGATGCTCGCGGCGGCCTTGTCCGCTTGCAGCCATTGGGCCAGACCCGCGACCGTGGAGTGTTGGAAGAGCACCGACATGGGCAGCTCTCTTTGGAATTCGCGGCGGATGCGGGCCGTCAGTCTGACCGCGGCCAGGCTGTGGCCGCCCAGGTCGAAGAAACTCGCGTCTCGGGCCACGTCAGTTTCGCCCAACAGCTCACCGAAGAGTGCGGCCAGCTGGTGTTCCAATTCGTTGCGCGGCGCCTCGCCCTGTAATTGCGGGCCTTCCCGGTCGAGGCGGGCAAGGGCGGCCCGGTCCAGCTTGCCGTTGGCGGTTAGCGGCAGGGATTCGGGGAAATGGAACCGGGCGGGCATCATGTAGGCGGGGAGTTTGGCGGCCAGGGCCTCGCGCAAGCCGGCTTCATCGGCGGCGCCGACGGCGAAGGCGACCAGTTGTTTGTCCCCCGCGCCGGAAGCCAGGACCAATACGGCCGCTCGATCCACCGCGGGATGCTCGGTCAGGGCGGTTTCGATCTCGCCCGGCTCGACCCGGAAACCGCGTAGTTTGACTTGATCGTCCACACGGCCCAAATAATCGATCTGACCGTCTTCCAGGATGCGCACCCGGTCGCCGCTGCGGTAGATGCGGTCGCCTCGGATCGCGCCCACCGGATTGGGCAGGAACCGTTCGGCCGTCAACCCGGGTCGGCCCGCATAACCCCTGGCCAGACCTGCTCCGGCGATGTAGAGTTCGCCGGGGATGTCCAAGGGCGCCGGTTCCAGGTTAGCATCCAGCACGTAGGTTCGGGTGTTGCCGATGGGTTTGCCGATGGGTGTGGACGTTACCGAGGGGGATAGCTCGCCCGGGATGTCGGCGCAGCAGGTAAAGGTGGTGGACTCCGTGGGTCCGTAGCCGTTGACCAGGCGGGTGTGCGGCAGGTGCTCCAGGGCGCGGCGCAGGTGCGGTACGGACAGGGCTTCGCCGCCCGCGAGCAGTTGGCGCACGGGAGTCAGGACGCCGGGTTCCTCGTCGATGACGCTGTTGAACAGGCCGGCGGTCAACCACAGAGTATCGACGCCGCCTTCCGCGATCGCCGCTCCCAGTTTTGCAACGGTGGGCACGCGTTCGGGGAACAGCACGCAACGCCCGCCGTGCAGCAGGGCGCCCCACAGTTCGAAGGTGGCCGCGTCGAAGGAGATCGCCGCCGCTTGCAGAATGGCGGGCCGGTCCAGATCCACGTAATCGATGCCGAACAGCAGGCGCACCACGGCGCGGTGACTGACCGCCACGGCCTTGGGACGGCCCGTGCTGCCGCTGGTATAGATAAGGTAGGCGTTGTTTTCGGGGTAGACGCACACGGGCGGCGGGGGCTCGGCAGTTGTCGTCTCGCGGTCCACCTGCAGCACCTTTAGATCGGTTTTGGGCAGGGACGCGGCCAGGTCCGTGGTGGTGAGCACCAGTTTCGCGCCGCTGTCGGCAAGCAGGAATTGCAGGCGCTCGGCCGGATAGGCGGGGTCCAGCGGCACATAGGCGCCGCCTGCGGCCAGAATCGCGAGCAGCGTCGGCGGCAGTTCCAACGTGCGTTCCATAAAGACCGCGACGGGGGTTTCCGGGGTCACGCCTGCCTCTACCAGGCGACGGGCCAGACCGTTGGCCCGAGCGGCGAGTTCGGCGTAGGTTTGGGATTGCGGTTGGGTTTCGCCCAGGCCCGGACGCAGGACGGCCGTATCGTCGGGGTAGGTTGCGGCAACCCGGGCGAAAATGTGGTGTATCGGCTCGTCGGGAATGGGTGCGGCGGTGTCGTTAAGAGTATCCAGGACGGTTCGGCGTTCGTCCGCGTCCATCAGGGGGAGTCGGGACCAGGGTCGGGTGCTGTCGGCGGTGACGGCATTAAGTAATTGTTGCAGGTGCGTTACCATTCGGCTGATGCGCCCGCGATCGAACAGGGCCGTGCTGTACTCCAGGCTGCCCGCCAGACCTTCCGGTCCCTCGCCCAGGTTGAGCAGCAGTTCGAACTTGGCGATGCGGTGAGCGGGTTGAATGGCTTCCAGGGTGACACGGCCGGCCAGTTTGCCGCCCGCATCCGGCGTGTTTTGCAGGGCGAACATCACGCTGAAGATGGGATTGCCGCCGGTCGAGCGGTCGGGGCGCACGCGGGCGACGATGCGTTCGAAGGGAACCTCGGCGTGGGCGGCCATGCCCAGGGTGAACCGGCGGGTTCGCACCAGCAGGGTCTCGAAGCTCGGCGGCAGACCGTCCTCGTCAGGAGCCAGATCGTTGCGCACCACGGCGGTGTTCACGAAAAAGCCGATCAGGTTCTCCAGTTCCTCGCGGTTGCGGCCCGCGAGCGGCGCGCCCACCACGATATCGGTTTGGCCGCTGTAACGACCCAGCAGGACCGCGAAGGCGGTTTGCAGCACCATGAACAGCGTGGTATCTGTTCTGCGAGCCAGGGCGTGAAGCGCGGCGGTCAGCGGTTTGCCCAGCCTTACCGGTTCGGCGGCGCCCGCGTAGTTGCGATCCGGGGTCCGGGGCCGGTCGATGGGAAGCTCCAGTCTTTCGGGCAGGTTGTTCAGGCGTTCCCGCCACCAGTTTTCCTGAGCTTCCAGGTGCTCCCGGTTCATTCGATTGCGTTGCCACCAGGCGAAATCGACGTATTGGACCGGCAAGGGTGGCAACGGTATTTTCGGATCGGCATACAGGGCCGCCAGTTCCCGCATCATGACGCCGGTCGACCAGCCGTCGGAGGCGATGTGGTGCAGGGTCAAGAACAGCGCGTGGTCCTGTTCACCGAATGAGACCAGGCGGGCTCGGATCGGCGCCTCCGCGTTCAGGTCGAAGGCGCGGCCGGTTTCCTCGGCCGTCAGCGCATCAATATCCACGGCTTGTCCAAGCAAATCCGTTATTGTCATTTGGACCGGTTCGCCGATGCGTTGGACGGGACGGCCGTCGATCTCGTCAAAGCGGGTGCGCAGGATGTGGTGACGCTGCGTGAGGGCCCGGAAGGCAGAGGCGAGCGCCTTGCGGTCCAGGGGGCCGCGCAGGCGGAAGGCAAACGGCATGTTGTAGGCCGCGCCCGCTTGTTGGTAGCGGTCCAGGAACCACAGTTGTTCCTGGGCGTAGGACAGCGGCAGGTCCACCTCGGCCGGCGCGGGTGTGATGGGTTCCAGGTAGGCCCGGTCTCCCTGAAGGCGCTGCTCGACCAGGGCGGATAAAGCGGCCAGGGTGGGTTTGGCGAAGCACTCGGCGGGTTTCAGGTCCACGCCCAGGGCGCCGCGCACGCGGGAGATCACGCGGGTTACGGTCAGGCTGTGGCCGCCCAGTTCGAAGAAGTTGTCGTCCAGGCCGATGCGATCCGCCTCCAACAGTTCGCGCCAGATACCGGCCAGGGTTTCCTGGGTCGCCGTGCGCGGAGCCCGGTAGACGGAGCGGGTTTGTTGATCCGGATTGGGCAGGGCCTTGCGGTCCAGTTTGCCGTTGGCGTTCAGCGGCAGGGCGTCCAGGCGGATGAAGGCGGCGGGCACCATGTAATCCGGCAGTTTCCGCACCAGCTGTGCGCGCAGGTTTTCGGCATCCAAGGTCTCGGCTACCACATAGGCGATCAGTCGTTGCCGGTCGCCTTGTCCGTGCGCAGTGACGACCGCTCGATCCACGTTTTCCAGGGCGGTGAGAGCGGCGGTGATTTCGCCGGGCTCCACGCGGAAGCCGCGCAGTTTCAACTGATCATCGGTGCGCCCGTGGAAGCGCAGGCTACCGGCCGGCGTCACCGAACCCAGGTCGCCGGTGCGGTAGAGACGTTCGCCCGCCCCGCCATGCGGGTCCGGTATAAACCGTTCCGCGGTCAGGTCCGGCCTGCCCACATAACCCCTGGCGGTAGCCACCCCGCCGATAAAGATCTCGCCCGGCATTCCGGTCGGGCAGGGTTCCAGGTTTTCGTCCAGCACATACACGGCGCAGTTGGCGATTGCTTTGCCCAGCAGGACACCCCGGTCATGGGTTTCCGCCCCCGCATCCCAGGCGGTCGCATTGATGGCGGCCTCGGTGGGACCGTAGAAGTGGTGGAGTTCGGTGGCAGGGAAACGCTCGCGGAAACGCGTCAAGAGGTCGTGGGGCAGGGCTTCGCCACCGCAGTAGATGCGTTGGGGCGCTGACTCGGCCGCGTTCAGCCAGGCCGCCATCAGCGAGGGGACGAAATGGACATCGGTGATCCGCTCCCCGACAATGAAAGCAGCCAGGGCCTCGGCGTCTTTCTGAATTCCCGGCTTGGGCAGGATCAGCGTAGCGCCGGTCAGCAGGGGCGCCATGATTTCCCAGACCGCGATGTCGAAGGCAAAGGAAGCCAGCATGGGCATGCGATCACCCGGGGCCATGGGGTAACGAGCCCGCGCCCAGGCGATGCGGTTGGCAATCGCACCCTGGCTTACGGCCACGCCCTTGGGTTCGCCGGTAGAGCCGGAAGTGAACATGATATAAGCGAGTCGCGCCCCGTCATCGTTGGTCGGCGGCGGTTCCGCTCGCCAGGACCATGCCGTATCGACAGTCAGGGTTTCAACCTCGAATCGGCGCTCCTGGCCAGGTTCCGCGAGGATCAAACGGGCGCCCGCTCGTTTGACCATGGTTTCCAGACGCAGATCGGGAAGCGACGGTGTCAGCGGCAGATAGGCCGCGCCCACCCGCCAGGTCGCCAGGATGGACACCACCTGGCCGGGACCGCGTTCGGCAAGGATGCCGACCACGGATTCGGGGCCGATGCCGCGCTCGGCCAACACGCCGGCCAGGCGATCTACCCTTTCGGCCAGTTCGGCGTAGGTCCAATCAGTTCCGTCGTGCGCGATCAGGGCCGTTCGTTCGGCAAAACGCCGCGCCGCTTGGGTGAAGAGCAGGTCCAACGGCGGCGCCGGTGCTTGTGACGGGCCCCGGGCTTGCCGCAGCATGTCGGCTTTTTTCTCCATCGAGGTCAAAGACAAGCTGCCGACGGTCCGATGAGGGTCGGCAGCCATGGCATGGAGCAGGGTTTGCAGTTGCGACAACAAACGTCGGCAGCCGTCTTCGTCGAATCGGGTGGGTTCCCAGGTGATTCTCAGTTTGGGCCGATCGCCCGGCAGCACCACCAGGGTCAGCGGTTTGTCGGCCTGTTCAAATCCGCGCAGTTCCTCGACAGCCAACTTGTTGCGTTGTTCGCCTACCGCTTTACCGATGGGGTAGTTCTCGAAAATGACCAGGCTTTCGAATAACGGCGCCCCCGGCGGAAGTTCCGACCAGGCGCCGATTTGCGCCAACGGGCTGTAGCTGAAGGGCTCGCGCTCGGCAGCCCGGGTTTGAAGGCGATGCAGCAGGGCGACGACGGTGTCGTCGGGGTCGATGGTTACGCGTACGGGCAGGGTGTTGATGAACATGCCGACCATACTTTCGACACCGTCCAAATCGGCCGGTCGACCGCTGGTCACGGAGCCGAAGACAACATCATCACAGCGTCCGTATCGGGCCAGGAGTTGACCCCAGGCCGCTTGGATGAGCGTGTTCAGGGTCAGGCGCTCCGATTTGACAAGCTTGTCCACGGCAGCGGCAGTTTCGGGTGAGAGCAGTTGTTCCACCAGCGGGTCCGGGCCGGGCGTGCGCTTGTTGCCGCGACGGTCTCCCGGCAGCAGCGTGGTTGCCTGGAAACCGGTCAGGGTGCGACGCCAGTAGCGTTCAGCCTCGGCGTGGTCGCGGGATTCCAGCCAGGCGATGTAGTCGCGGAAGGGTTTCGGTTTGGGCAGCGCGACCGGCTTGTCGCTCATCAGGCCGTTGTAGACGGTCATCACTTCACGGAAGATATGCGGCATGGACCAGCCGTCCAGCAGCAGGTGGTGGTGCGCCCACAGCATGGCCGTGCGGCCGTCGGCCGGGCGAAACAGGTCGAGTCTCAGCAAGGGCGCTCGGGTCGGGTCGAAACCTTGCAGGCGTTGCGCCTTCATGAAGGCGTCCAGTTCGGCTTGGAAATTTTCAGCGTTTTCCCAATCGTGTACCGTGAACGGCAGGTCCGCCCGGCGATGCACCATTTGCAGCGGGCGTTCCAGCCGGTCGATGTGGAAGGAGGTGCGCAGGATGGTGTGGCGGTGAAGCATCTGTCGCCAGGCCGCGCCGAAGGCCGCGATGTCCAGGCCCTCGGGTAGGATGCCCCGGGTTTGCTCCACGTAGAGACCGCTGCCGCGATCGGCCAGGGTGTGGTAGAGCATGCCTTCCTGCATGGGCGATAACGGGTAGATGTCCTCGACATCGATGCCGTGGGTCAGGCGGTCCAGGGCGGGCCGGCTCAAAGCGGCAAGGGGGAAGTCGGACGGGGTGACGCCCCGAACACCCGGTGTGGTGCAGTGTTCGATCAGTTCCAACAGGGCCGACTGGTAGGCATCGGCCAGGGCGTTGACGGTTGCTTCCTCGTGCAGGTCCGGGCAAAAGGTCCAGTTCACTTGTAAGCGGCCGCCTGTCACGATGGCGCTGACATCGAAGAAATGCCGGCGGCGGAAGCCGGGGTCGTGAACCGGGCCGCCGGATTCGCCGGCAGGTCGCCACAGGGGCGTGTTGCCGAGTGTGCCGCCGGTTTGGCCCAGGTAGTTGAAGACCAGTTGGGGATGGGGTTGTTCGGCGAGTTGTCGGCGGACATCGGGATCGGGGTGTAGATAACGCAGCATGCCGTAACCCATGCCGCGATTGGGTACAGCGCGAATGCTTTCCTTGACGGCGCACAGGGTGCGGCCGGGGTCGTCCTGAACATTCCCGAGGATTAAAGGCCGTGCGGCGGTGAACCAGCCGACCGTGCGGGTGAGATCGATATCATCGCCGAAGAGCTGTTCACGGCCGTGACCTTCCAGTTCTACGAGTAAGGGACCGACGCCTTGTTCGCGAGCAAAGGCAAGGGCCAGGGCGGTGAGCAGTACATCGTCGATGCGGGTTCGGTAGGCAGTGTTTACCCGGGACAGCAGGGCTTCCGTTTGTTCGGGCGCTAACAGTCGGACCAGCCGACCGGTGTTGCCGGCCAGGTTTTGGTCGAGACCGTCGGGATGGTCCGGGGGAAGGGCAGGCGCCGCTTTATGCGCGGCCGTGGTCCACAGGGGCAATTCATCGATGAGTCGCTCGGCGTGTTCTTGAAGGCGCTCGGCGTGATCGCGTACGGAACTGGTTTTGGGCGGTAAAGCGGGCGGCTTGCCTTGGACCAGGCGGCGATAGGTGTCTTGCAGGTCGTCCAGAAGGATGCGCCAGGAGACGCCGTCCACGACCAGGTGATGGGCGACCAGCAGTAAGCGGCCCTCGCCGGCGTTCTCGGCTTGGAACCAGACGGTGCGGAAGAGCGGGCCGTGTTCCAGGTCCAGGCTTGTTTGCACGACCGTGTAGCGCGCCAATAGATCCGCCGTGGGACCACTGAAGGTTTCGCGGCTGAAGCCGTTGGGAACCCTGGCGGGATCTTCCAGGACGGCCTTGCCGTCGATCAGGCGCAGGCGCAGGGCGTCGTGCCGGCTTTGCAGCAGATCCACCGCTTCGGCCATGGCTTCCTCGTCCAGGTCGTTGGGTGCGGTGAGCAGGATCGACTGGTTGAAGTGGTTGCGGTTGGGCAGGTCCAGCTCCAGGAACCAGTGCTGAATGGGCAGCAACGGCGTCGGGCCGACGACGGGCCCCTGCTCTGCGGTTGCGACGACTTCCCGGCCGGCAACGGAGGCCAGCCCGGCGATGGTCTGGTTTTCGAAGAGTTGCTTGGGGCTCAGGGCCAGGCCCGCCTTGCGGGCGCGGGCTATGACCTGGATGCTGAGAATGGAATCGCCGCCCAGTTCAAAGAAGTTGGCGTCGATGCTCACCGTCTCGCGGCCCAGAACCTCGGCCCAGATGCCGGCCAACAGGCGCTCGTTTTCGGTACGCGGCTCTATGTAGCTCTCGACGGTTCGGCCGGTTTCCTCTTCAGGCTCTACCGAGAGTCGGGAGAGCGCCTTGCGGTCTGTTTTGCCGTTGGGCGTGAGCGGGAAGGCGTCCAAAACGCGCAGGACGGCAGGCACCATATGTTCCGGCAGGCGGTCGCTCAATTGGTTGCGCAACGTTGCGGCCTCGGCGGGCTGATTTGTGGTGACAAAACCGATCAGTTGTTTGCGGCCGAGGGGATCTTGCTGCAGCAGGACCACCGCTTCCTTGACCGTCGGTAGATCGGTCAGGGCCGCTTCGATCTCGCCCAACTCCACGCGGAAGCCGCGTATTTTGATCTGGTGGTCCATGCGCCCGATGAAGCGAATATTGCCGTTGCGTTCGTAGCGGCAAAGATCGCCGCTACGGTAAAGTCTGCCGCCGGGTTCTTTACCGAAGGGATCGGGGATGAACTTTTCGGCGGTCGCCGCGAAGCGTCCCAGGTAACCCCGGGTCACGCCCGCTCCGCCGATCCATAATTCACCGGCCACGCCCGCCGGCACGGGCCGGCCGTAACGATCGACGATATAGGCATGCGCATTGTTGATAGGTTTGCCGATGGGCGGGTCGCCTTCGCCGGCCCTGCAGAAATGTTGGGTGGCCGCAATACCCGCCTCGGTGGGCCCGTAGCAGTTGACCAGCTGTCGATCGGCGCCCCACCGTTCCACCAGTTCGCCGGTGCAGGCTTCGCCGCCGGCGGTCAGCAGACGCAGGTGAGGTTGGGGATCGTCGGGCAGTGCGGCCAGCACGGGCGCGGGGAAACTGCCGTGGGTGATCCGGTGACGGGCCATGTAGCCGGCCAGGGAATCGGTCAACGCCATACCGCTGCCGGAGGGCATATAGAGCGCGGCGCCCGCCCCTAGAGCCGTGAAGATATGCGCCACGGAGGCGTCGAAACTGAACGAGACGAAGAACAGCACGCGATCGCCCGGTTTGGTCTCATATAAGTGAATGTGGTCTTCGATGGTATTGACGGCGCAACGGTGCGGCGCCACCACGCCCTTGGGCAGGCCGGTAGAGCCGGAAGTGTAGATGACATAGGCCGGATTTGCGGCATCGAAGGGAACTTGGGGCGGTGAGTTCGGTTCGCAGGGTTGATCGATAGTTACCGGAATGACGGTCGCCTTGTCGCCGACCTCCGGCTGACCTTGCCCCGGCATGGCCAGAATGAGGCGCGGGGCGGCGTCTTCGATCATGAACCGCAAACGTTCGGCGGGATAGGAGGGATCCAGGGGCAGGTAGGCGGCGCCGCTGGTGAGAATGCCCAACATGGCGACCAGGGCCTCCAGGGAGCGGGGACAAGCCAGGCCCACGATGTCTTCAGGGCCGATGCCGCGTTCAGCCAGGTCCGTCGCGATTCGGTTGGCGCGGGCGCGCAGTTCGCCGTAGTTCATGGTGCGGCCGTCGAAGTTCAGGGCTTCCGCGTTTGGTTGGTCCTCGGCCCAACGCCACACCAGGTGATGTAGGCCCAGGTCACGGCTGAAAGAGGCTTCGGTCCGGTTCCAATCCTCCAGCATGATGCGCCGCTCGCCCTCGTCCAGCACGGTGATGTCGGCAAGGGCGCGGTCCGGTTCCCGCACGGCGGTTTGCAACAGGTTTTGCAGGTGTCGCACCATGGCCTGAATGGTTTCCGGGTCGAACAGGTCACGGTTATACTGGACGGTGGACGGCAAGGTTTCGGCGTTCGATTGTACGATCAAACTGAGGTCCACCTTGGCGGTGACGCCCTCCATCGACAGCGGTTTGACGGCCACGCCGGGCAGCGGTTCGGCCCCCATGGGTACGTTCTGTACTACCAGGCTTACTTGGAAGATGGGGGCGTGGCTCAGGTCCCGCTTGGGTTGCAGGGCGTCGACCAGTTTCTCGAAGGGAATGTCCTGGTGCTCATAGGCGGTAAGCGTCGCGGTGCGGATGCGCGTCAACAGGTCGCGGAAGGATTCGGTATCCGTAAATGACGTGCGTAGCGGCAGAGTATTGACGAAAAACCCCACCACGCCCTCGATTTCCTTCCGATTTCTGTTGGCAATCGGCACCCCCGTCACCACATCGTCCTGACCGCTGTATCGGGCCAACAGCAGTTGGAAACCCGAGAGCAGCGTCATGAACAGGGAGGCGCCGGTTGCTTGAGCAAGGCGGTTCAGGTCGGCAGCCAGGTCCGGTTCCCACTGAAAATGAATTTCGGCGCCACGCGTGCTCATGACGGCGGGGCGCGGTCGGTCTGTAGGCAGGGTCAGCAGTTCCGGGGCATCTTCCAGGTGATCGCGCCAGAAACGCAACTGTCGCTCCAGCTCGTCGCCGTCCAGGAACGAGCGTTGCCACGCGGCGAAGTCAGGGTACTGAACGGGAAGCGGCTGCAGGTGAGCATCGGTGTTGTACAAAAGGGCGCGGTACAAGGCGGTCAGTTCGCGGGTAAGCACGGCCTGAGACCAGCCGTCGGTGATGATGTGGTGTAGCGTCAGCAGCAGGATATGGCGATCTGTTTGCAAACGCAGCAACATGGCGCGCAACAGGGGTGAAACGGCAAGGTCGAAGGGCCGTGCGGCCTCGCTCGCGGCCAGGCGGCGAACCTCGCTTTCAGGTGTTTGTATCACCCGAACGGCGATGTCCGGTTGGTCGGCCACATGTTGAATCGGGTCGCCGTCGTGATCCGGGAAGCTGGTGCGCAGGGCCTCGTGGCGGGCGGCCAGGGCATCGAGAGCCAGTTCCAAGACGGCGATGTCAAGCGGTCCTGCCAGGCGCAGGGCGGTGGTCATGTTATAGGTAGCTGACGGTCCCTCCAGTTTGTCGAGAAACCACAGGCGCTGTTGTGCAAAGGATAGCGGCAAGGGTTCCTTTCGGGACACCGGGACAAGCGGGAGACGGTGCCGAGTTTCAGCTTCGGCGCTGTCCAGTTGCCGGGCCAGCGCCGCGATGGTGGGCGCCTCGAAGAGTGCGCGGACGGGTAAATCGATGCCGAGGTCGCGGGCAACGGCGGCCGTGACTCTTGTGGCCGAAAGGGAGTGGCCGCCTAATGAGAAGAAATCAGCGGTGACGCCCACGCGCTCCAGTCCCAGAACCTCGGCCCAGATTGCGGCCAGCTTTTCCTCGGTGGGCGTGCGTGGGGCCAGGTAGGCGGTTTCGCTTATTTCTCGATCGGGCTCGGGCAGGCGCCGGCGGTCTACCTTTGCGTTGGGCGTCAGCGGCAATTCATCCAGGAAGACATAAGCTGTAGGCACCATGTAATCGGGCAAACGCTGTTTTAAACCTTCGCGCAGTTGCGGAACCAGGGTTCGGAACAGTCGGGACATGCCGGGGTCGTTGGCGGTTCGCTCGACAGGAGGCGGGTTGTAGGACGACAGAGCGCCGTTCTCGTCGCGTAGGAACATGTCGAAACAGGTGGGGTCGTCGCTGGGAACCAGGTCCAGCCGATCACCGAAGGCCGAGGCGTAGAGGCTTTCCGGGTCTACCGAGATGCGCTCAGCCGGCGTTCGTCCTGCCATGCGGTCAATCAGGGTGGCCGTTGCGGTCAGGCGGGCATTGGGAATACGGGTGATGACGGCGGCGCCGCGGTGTTCCATGCCCAGGCCGAAAAGCAGATCCGGGTTCAGGTGGTCGTCGAACCAATCGTATTCGATATGGGAAGTACATGTTGCCGGGGCCTTATCCAGGTAGAGGACGGCGTCATAGCGAAATCGAGTCAGTTCGTTTTGGGCGCGGCCCGGCTCGATGCGGATACTCACCGCTTTCAGGCGCGGGAGATCCAATCGCGTGAAGAAGGCCGGATGCAGCAGCAGTTCGCTTTCATCGCGAACGGCCGCACGTGCCCTGGCGGCAAGTCGTTCGTCCGACAGGTCGGGTTCCTTGAATCGAGCGATGCTTGCATGAAAACCTTCCAGCAGCGCCAGGTTGCGCACATCGCCGACAAAGATGCGACCGCCGGGAGCCACGTGGTCGGCGACCCGGGACAGCACCTTCGCCAGGTAGGTCGCGTCGGGGAAGTATTGAACGACAGAGTTCAACACGGCGGTGTCGTAAATATGATCCGCGATGTTCAAGCGATCGGCCGGGCCGTGAAGTAGGCTGACGCGTTTTTCATCCAGATCCAACTCGGCCAGATTACCCTGGATGTAACGCAGGGCGGCGGACGAGACATCGGTGCCGGTATAGTGGATGCATTTCGGCGCGATGCGGAAGAGCAGCATGCCGGTGCCGCAGCCTATTTCCAGGACGCGTTCGGGTTTGCCTTCCATGATGCGCGCCACGCGGTGTTCCACCCACTCGCGCATTTCGGGTTCCGGGACCGGCGCGCCGGAATAGCTGTCCTTCCAGCCGCTCAGGTTCAGCGTGGCGTCAGTGAACGTATTCTCGGCGGTGTAGGCGTCGGTCCACAATTCGGCCCACTGCGCCACCTGGTCGGCATCGCCCGAACTTTCCTCGCGTCGCGGCACCACGTAGGCCACCAGTTGTTTATCGCCGTCCTCGCGATCTTTGGCGGTGACCACGGCGCGGTCAACGCCTGCCTGGTCGGCGAGCGCCGATTCGATCTCGCCCAACTCGATGCGGAAACCGCGCAACTTGACCTGGTGATCGACCCGGCCCAGGAAAGCAATTGCCGCGCCCGTCCGTTTGGTTTCATTGCACAGGCGAACCAGGTCGCCGGTGCGGTAGAGGCGGGCGCCCGGGTTGCCGAAGGCATCGGGCACGAACTTCTCGGCGGTCAGCGCGGTGCGGTTACGATAACCCCTGGCCAGGCCCGCGCCGCCGATGTAGAGTTCGCCCGGTACGCCGACGGGAACGGGTTCCAGGTGTTCGTCCAATACATATAATGTAGTGTTGGCAATGGGACCGCCGATCGGTTCGTTACCTTTCGGAACTGCTGTTTTTATGTGCCGGGCCGAGGACCAGATAGTGGTTTCGGTAGGACCGTAGAGGTTCCATATCGCAAGCCCTCGTCTCAACAGTTGCGCGGCCAGTTCACCCGGCATCGCCTCGCCGCCGCAGATGATGTTCAGGCCCCGGCCGTAATCCTCGCCGCTTGTTTCCAGCAGATGCCAGGTTGCCGGGGTGGCTTGCATGTGGGTTACCTCGTAGCGACGCAGCAGTTGGGCCAGTCGTTTGCCGTCGGCGGCCTGCTCGCGGGTTGCAGGGATCAGGCGGGCGCCGCACATCAGGGGAAGATAGAGTTCCAGGGCGGCGATGTCGAAACTGACCGTGGTTACGGCCAGAAGGGCGGCGTTTTCATCCAGACCGGGAGCCAGTTGCATGGAGGTGAGGAAGTTGACCGCCGCGCGGTGGGTTACCTGCACGCCCTTGGGTTTGCCGGTGGAGCCTGAGGTATAGATGATATAGGCCAGGCGGTCGGCATCCCCCGGCGGTAGTTCCGTTTCTTCGGTATCGGCGGCCTGGTTCAGGTAGACGGGTTGGGCGTTGCCGCCGGGTTCGCGCCCCTCTTGAGTAAGCACCAACTTGGCCCCCGCATCGGCAAGCATGCCGGAGAGTCGTTCGGCCGGGAAGTCCGGGTCCAGCGGCATGTAGGCGCCGCCCGCGGTCAGGACGGCCAGAAGAGCGGCGACCAGATCAGGGCCGCGATCCAGGCAGACGCCGACGGGTTCTTCGCTTGTCACGCCCAGGCTTCTCAGATGAGCGGCCAGGCTTCCGATACGCCGGGCAAGGTCGCGATAGGTCCAAACCGTGCCGGCGAAGATAATCGCGGTGCGCTCCGGCGTGCGTTGCGCTTGTTCCAGGATCAATTGGTGGATGGTTGTCCCGGGGAACGGCATTTCGCTTTGGTTGCGGTCCACCAAAAGGGCGCGGCGTTCGCTTTCATCCAGCAGGGGCAGGCGGGACCAGGCAAGATCCGGATTGGTTCCAAGGCCTGCCATGAGTGTGTTGAAGCGGCGAGCAAGCGTTTCGACGGTTTGTTTGTCGAAAAGGTCGGCGTTGTATTGGAAGGAACCGTGCATATGGTGCGGCGTTTCGGTCAGGAATAGAGTCAGGTCGAACATGGCCGCGCCGCGTGCGTTTTCCACGGGCCGCACGGTAAGTCCCGGTAGGCCCGCACGGCCGATCTCCGGGGTTTGCAAGATCAGCATGACCTGGAAGAGCGGCGTGTGGCTGAGACTGCGCGACACTTGCAGCAGGTCTACCAGCCGTTCAAAGGGGATGTCCTGATGGGCGTAGGCATCCAGGGCGTCCTTGCGCACACTTTCCAGGATGCTTCGGAAGCCGGTGTCCGCTTGCAGGGCTCCGCGCAGGACCAGGGTATTCACGAAGAAACCGATCAGGGGTTCCGTCTCGCGGCTGCGCCGACCGGCGATAGGCGTGCCGATGCACAGGTCGGTGCTTCGACTGATGCGCGCCAGCAGGATTTGGAACACCGCCGCCATGGTCATAAAGCGGGTCGCGCCTTCCCGACGCGCCAGGACGGTCAATGGAGCGATCAGGTCGGCGTCGATGGTGAAGGGGACTTCGCCGCCGCGAAAAGTCTGTACGCGCGGTCGCGGTCGATCGGTGGGTAGTTCCAGTAATTCGGGAGCGCCTGCCAGTTTTTCCTGCCAGTAGGCGGCTTGGCCCGCGTAGACGGGACCGTCCAGGAAGCGGCGTTGCCAAACCGCGTAGTCGGCGTACTGAACCGGTAAGGGCGGCAACGCGTTTGTCAGGTCTCGGCCTTGTACGGCTGCCTGGTAAAGAGTCACTATTTCGCGAACCAGGATGCCGGTGGACCAGCCGTCGGAGATAATGTGGTGCAGGGTGAACAGCAGAACGTGGTCTCGGTCCGAAAGCATGATCAGGGTAGCTCGGACCAGGGGGCCCTCGGCCAGGTCGAAGGGGGCTCCGGCTTCCTGCACGGCAAGCGCTTGGACGCGTCTCTCGGCATCGCCGGCGGTGCTCAGGTCCACCAGTTGAAAGGCGCTCCAAGGTTCCTGGCGAACCCGTTGCACCGGTTCGCCGTCCACGGTGGGAAAGCCCGTACGCAGGACCTCATGCCTGGCGATCAGGAGGGTAAATGCCGCCTTTAGGGCGCTTCGGTCCAGCATACCTTCCAGGCGCAGGGCTCGGGCGATATTGTAGGTGGCGCTCGGCCCTTTCAGGTTTTCCAGGAACCATAGCCGTTGTTGGGCGAACGAAAGCGGCAGGCCGGCGCGGTCATCCACCACGGTGATCGGAGGTAGGGTGTTTGTTTCCGTAGATGTGTCAACGGCTTGGGCCAGCGCGGCCAGGGTGGGATGCTCGAAGAGCGTGCGTAGGGGTAGTTCCGCGTCGAACAGGTCGCGGACACGGGTGATGATGCGAGTGGCCAGGAGCGAGTGACCGCCCAGTTCGAAGAAATCCGCGTTCGGATCGTTTATTTCTCGACCCAATACCTCGGCCCAAATACCCGCCAGCACTTCTTGGGTGGGCGTCAGCGCGACATCCCGGCTATAGGTCGGCCCCTCGGCCGGCAGTTCCATGGCGCGCAAGGCCGGGCGGTCGATCTTGCCGTTGGGCAGGAGAGGGAACCGGTCCACGAAAAGGAAAAAGGCGGGGATCATGACATCGGGCAGCCGATTGGAGAGGAAGCGACGTAGTTCGTTCCCCGGCACCGGTCGGTCTTCGGCTTGAACATAGGCGACCAGGCGTTTGCCAAGCTTGGGATCGTCGATGCCCAAAATCACGGCGCGCGACACCGCCTCGTGTCGCTGCAAGACGGATTGAATCTCGCCGGGTTCTACGCGCACGCCGCGTATCTTCAACTGGAAATCCAGGCGGCCGAGAATCTCCAAAATACCGTCGGGGCGCAGCCTCCCGCGATCGCCGGTGCGGTACAGCATATCGGCCGGATCGTCGCCGAAGGGATTGGGACGGAAGGTGCCGGCTTCGCCCGTATCGAGATAACCCAGGGAGCGGAAGGGGGTGCGGATGACGATCTCACCCGGTTCGCCGATGCCCGCGAGCCTACCCGTGCCGTTAAGCACCAGAGCCTGGGTTTGCGGCAGCGCCCGGCCGACGGGTTGGATTCCTGCCGAAGGGTGGGCGGGCACTCGATAGAAACACCTGGCTAACGAGGTTTCGGTGGGGCCGTAGAGGTTCACGATCTCGCCCTTGGGGAAAACCTTGCGCCATCCCTGGATCAGGTGATCGGTCAGGGGTTCGCCCGCGAAGAAGACGGTTTTCAAATCCGGCAGGTGCACGGTCTCGGGTCGCACATCCAGCCAGACGGCAGCAATCGACGGCACCGTGTGGCAGCGAGTAATGCGGCGTTCCTGCATCCAGGCAAGCAGCAGCGCCGGATCGGCGGCCGCGGTGTTGTCGGGCAGACATAGGGTTGCGCCGCTGATCAAGGGGGTGAGGATATCGCGCAACACCACGTCGAAGCTGAGGTTGGTAAGCTGAGCGCAACGATCACCCGGAGAGACGGCGAACTCTTCACGTTGCCAGGCCAGGAAGTGGGCCAGGCCCTTGTGACGACCCAAAACGCCCTTGGGTTTGCCGGTGGAACCGGAGGTGAAGAAGACATAGGCGGGATCATCCTGCCCGATCTCGGGGAGATCGGCAGAGCGAACCGGTGCATCGGTCTCCGTCGTAACGGGGTTCACATTCAATTGAACGGGTAAAGGGAAGGATTCTTCTGTCAAGTTGACCAGAACGCGGGCGCCGGCTTCTTTCAGCATCAGTGAGCGGCGGGCCTCGGGCAAGGCGGGGTCCAGCAGCAAAAGGACGCCGCCGGCGCGGGCTACGGCCAACATGGCCGTGATCAAACCCGGCGAGCGTTCACCGTGAACGGCGGTCACATCGCCCGGCTGCATGCCCGCGTGATAGAGGGCGCGGGCCAGGTGTTGTTCGGCGGCGATCAATTGGGCATAGGTCATCCGGTAACCGTCGGCTTCCACGGCAATGCGGCGCGGATGATTGGTCCCCGCCGCCTCGATGAGTTGCGGCAAGAGGGGGACCGTCGGGGCATCGATGGGTTGCGAGGGATCGGCCGGCAGGGCAGCCGTATCGGCGGTGATCAGAGAATAGCGGTCAATCGGCTGATCGGGATCTTCGCTGATGCCGTCCAGCAAGCAGACCAGTTGATCGAGAACCACGCGCATGCGGTTTTTGTCGTAGCGGGCGCGTTTGTAGACCAGGTTCAGGAACAGTTGGTCGCGCTGGACATCGGCGTAAAGCGTCATGTTGAATTTTGCTTCCAGGCCGCCCCAGTTCATACCGCTGATGTTGGGTTCTGACAAGGTCTCCTCGTGATCCCGCGGCAGGTTGAGCATGTTCAGCATGATGTCGAAGATGGGATGCCGGTCCAGGTTGCGCTCGGGTTGCAACTCTTCCACCAGGCGTTCGAAGGGCAGGTCCTGGTTGGCGAACGCCTCCAGCACGGTTTCGCGGACCCTGGCCAGGAGTTGACTGAAGGTGAGCGGCGGGCCGCCGTCCAGCGGTTCCAGATTAGTCCGCAAGGCAAGGTTATTGAGGAAGCATCCCAGGAGGTGTTGCGTCCGGGGATGGTTACGGCCCGCGATCGGCGCACCGATGATCAAGTCGTTTTGCCCGCTCAAGCGACCCAGCAACAGTTTAAAGGCGGCCAGCAGTAACATGAACAGGGTGGCGCCCCGGTCGGAAGCCATTGTTTGTAAGTGCCTGGTTTGCTCTTGCGACAGCAGCGCGGTGACCTGGGCGCCGCGATAGTCGGGTTTACCTTGCGGGGCGTGATTGCGCGGTAGGTCGACTATAGGTAAGGGGCCGGCCAGTTTTTCGCGCCAGTAGGTCATCCCGCTGCCGGCATCCAGGCGTTCGCGCTGCCAAGCGGCGTAATCGGCGTATTGGATAGGTAACGGGGGTAGCGGGGAGGGTTGGCCGGAAAGTGCAGCCCGGTAGAACGTCGTCATTTCGACGGTCAGCAGGTTGGCGCTCCAGCCGTCGCTGATGATATGGTGCAGATTGAGTAGGAGGACGTGGTCATGTTGGGCCAGGCGGATCAGCCCGGCGCTTAGCAGCGGACCCTCGGCCAAATTGAAGCGGCGACGGGCTGTCTGTTTTGCCAGGGCTTTCAGAGTCTGTTCTCTTTGCTCAACTGCCAGATCGCTTAGATCGAGAATGGGCAGGGCCGGCGTAAAGGGCGGTTGGATCTGTTGCACCGGCTGACCGTCCTGTTCCGGGAAGACGGTGCGCAGGATCTCGTGGCGGGCAATCACATCGGTCAGCGCCCGGTGCATGGCCCGAATGTCGAAGGCGCCGGTCAGCCGTAATGCCCTGGGGATGTTGTAGGCCCATCCGCCTCCCTCCAGGCGATCGATGAACCAAAGACGTTGTTGGGTAAAGGAAAGTTGTGCCGGTCCGGGTTCCCGCTTGGGAATGGTATCCGTCGGTGCTGTCAGTGCCGTCAAGCGCGGAGACAGTTCCGCGATGGTGGGCGCTTCAAAGAGAAGGCGCAAGGGCAGGTCGCGGTTCAGCTGTTCGCGAACCATGGCGGCCAGTCGGGTGGCCAACAGGCTGTGCCCGCCAAGCTCGAAGAAGTTGTCGTTGATACCGACGGGCTCTTTGCGGGCCAACACGCGGGCCCAGATCTCTGCTAAGCCGGTTTCCAGTTCACCGCATGGAGCCCGGTAGGTTGCGGCCGCCTTGATCGGTTGCGGGTCAGGCAGTTCGGCACGGTCTACCTTGTCGTTTACGTTGAGAGGAAAATCGTCCACGAAGACAAAGGCGGCGGGCAGCATGTAGGAGGGCAGACTTTCGGCGAGCTCCCCACGCAGTTCGAGCGGCAAAGCGTCCGTGACCTGGACATTCGGGACAATATAGGCCGCCAAAGCTCGGTTGCCGGGGCCGGCTTCCCAATCGGTGACAAAAGCGCGGCTTACGCGGAGGCTTGCCTCGAGGGCAGATTCGATCTCCGCCGGTTCGATGCGGAACCCGCGAATCTTCAACTGCTCGTCGGCGCGGCCGGCAAAAACCAGCGGGCCGATGCCCGAAGTTCCGAAAGCCAGGAATCGAGCCAGGTCGCCGGTGTCGTAGATACGGGCGCCGGCTTCCACGGCGTGCGGGTCCGGCAGAAATCGTTCGGCGGTCAGCGCCGGCCTGCCGCGATAGCCTCTGGCCAGGCCGATGCCGCCCAGGTAAAGCTTGCCGATGACGCCCGGCGGAACGGGTTCCAGGTTTCGATCCAGAACCAGGGCGCGGAAGTTGGCGATGGGCTTGCCGACAGGCGGTATCGCGCCCCACTCGGGGAAATCATGGGGGTAAAAGGTTGTCGCGGTAATCGTCGCCTCGGTGGGTCCGTAGGCGTTCATCCAGGAGACCCGCCCCTCCCCCAATTCAAGGCAACGAGTGAGGACTTCAGCATGAGCTTGTTCCCCCCCGGTGGTGATCAGGCGCAAGGGTTTCGGCAGGGGCGTGTGGAGGTCCTGAATCCAGTGATGCCAGAAGGCGGCGGGCAGGACCAGGACGGTAACGGCCTGATCGGCGATCAATCGACTGAGCCACGCGCCCTCCCATGGTTCGTGGCGGTGGTTCAAGACCAGCGCCGCCCCGGAGCCCAAGGCAGTACAGATCTGGCGCAGGGACATATCGAAACCTACCGAACTGAAGAGCAGGCCGCGATCACCCGGTTTCATGGAGAAAGCAGCGGCGAGGGTTTGCGCGTGATTGGCCAGAGCGCGATGAGGCACGGCGACGCCCTTGGGCTTACCCGTGGAACCGGAAGTGTAGATGAGATAGGCCGTGCGGTCGCCGTCCAAGGGTTTCGGGTCAGCCTTGGGTTCCTCAGCCTCGATAGCATCCAGAAAAACCGGCGTCATGGATCCGGTAACCGGCTCCAAATAACTTTGCGTGAGGATCAGCCGAGCGCCGGCGTCTTCCAAGATGGTCGCGATCCGTTCCCGAGGCGCCTCGGGGTCCAGCGGCAGGTAGGCGGCGCCGGCATAGAGAATGCCCAGGAAAGCGGAGATGGTATCGAACGAGACCCGGGTGCGAACGGCCGCGGGGTCTTCGGCAGCAACCCCCAGTTGTCGCAGGCGCTCGGCGATGCGTAGGGCCTGATCATTCAGGTCTCGATAGGTCATGATTCGATCGCCGCAAATCAGGGCCGTTGCCGCCGGGTTTTCTCGCAGCCTGGCTTGGAAGATTGCGGGGAAGCTATCGGCTTCCAGTTCCCGCTGCGGACCGTTGAAAGCGGCCAGAACATCGATTCGTTCCGCTCGGCTCATGAGCGAGATGCGATCCACCCTCGTTTCGGGTGAGGCGGCGACGGCGACTAACAGGTGGCACAACCGACCGCACCAGCGTGCAATGGTTTCGGCCTTGAACAACCCGGTATTGTAGACCATGGTGCCGTCCAATACCGAGCCGTTATCTATCAAGGTCAGCGACAGGTCGAACTTGGCCGAATCCATCTGTTGCTCGGTTTGTTCAAACACCAGGCCCGGGGTACGGATGGTTTGCTCAGGCAGGTTTTGCAGCGCGAAGAAGATTTGGAACAGCGGGGTCAGGCTGAGGTTGCGTTCGGGTTGCAAGGCCTCGACCACCGTCTCGAAAGGAATGTCCTGATGAGCATAAGCTTCCAGGCTGTTGTGCTTCACCCGCGACAGCAATTCCCGGAAGGTAGGCGCGCCCGACACATCTGTTCTCAACACCAGGGTGTTGACGAAAAAGCCGATCAGGGGTTCGATCTCCGCCCGGTTGCGATTGGCGATCGGGGAGCCCAAGACGATGTCTTCCTTATTACTTAAACGAGAGATCAAAAGAGCGAATGCCGCTTGCAACACCATGAATAAGGTCGCGCCGGAGCTTTCGGTAAGTCGGTGTAAGGCGCCGACCGTGTTTTCATCCAAATGGAAGGGAAAGTGAGCGCCTTCGGCGGTTCGTACGGCCGGTCGCCGGAAATCCAGCGGCAGTTCGTGTACCTCAGGGATTCCCTTCAGGTTGCGGCGCCAGTAATCCAGCTCTGCTTCCAGAAACTCGCCGCGAAGCCATTGGCGTTGCCAGGATGCGAAGTCCGGGTATTGCAGAGGTAAAGGCTGCAGGGGTTGCCCCTGGTAGAGGGCGACCAGTTCGCGGATGAGAATACCGGTGGACCATCCGTCGGAGACGATGTGGTGTTGCACAAGCACCAGTCCGAAAAAACGATCGGCCAGTTTGATCAGAGCAACGCGAAACAAGGGGCCGGTTTCCAGGTCGAAGGGCCGATTGTTTGCTTCGGCTCCGAGATCCGTAAGGGTTTGCAGGGCATCGGCTTCATACAGATGGGACAAGTCAAGGAATCGAAGTTTCACCTCGAACGGCGGGTCCACAACCTGGCGGGCTTCACCGTCTCTACTGATGAACCGGGTGCGCAGGGACTCGTGGCGTTCCACCAGGGCGGAAAGCGCTTGTTCCAGTCCCGTAGGGTCCAACTCGCCGTGCACCGTGAGCACGATGGGGATATGGTAGGCGGACGGCGCCTCGCCCAACCGGGAGAGGAACCAGAGTCGGCTTTGTGCAAAGGAAAGCGGAAAGGCCCGTTCGGCCTCACGCGGCTGGGCGGCCAACGGCGGCGCCTTGCTCTCCCGGACGTTTTGAGTCAGGTACGCGGCCAGGCGGGCAGGTGTGGGGGCCTTGAAGAGAGCGCGCACCGGCAAATCGCATCCCAATTGAGCGCTGATTCGGGCGGTGACGCGCGTAGCCGACAACGAGTGGCCGCCCATGGCGAAAAAGTCGTCGTCACGCCCGACACGATTGATACCCAAGACCTCGGCAAAGATATCGGCCGGCACCGTTTCCATCTTCCCGCGAGGCGGCGTGTAGACGGAACCCGCTCGATCGGGCGCGGGCAGTGCGCCCCGGTCCAGTTTGCCGTTGCGGTTACGGGGTAGATCGTCGAGCAGCACGAGGTGTCGCGGCACCATGTATTCCGGCAGGCGCTCTTTCAAGGTCGCGGTCAGGTCTTGTTTCAGATCGACAGTCTCGGCGGGTTCATTGTCGAAGAGCATCCGGTAGAAGGGCAGTTGGCGATAGCCGGCGCCTCGGTGGGGCGCGTTGAAGCTGAAGTTTTCCGTCTCGCCCTTCCGGTGAAGCAAGTGACCGCTGATCGCGTAATCCGGGTGCAGGCCGTCCGCGGCCAACTTACCGGTACAACGGACCTCCAGAACGTCGCCTTGCAGAACGTGAATGCCGGGATAGAAGACAGGAAAGATAATGGGATACCAGGTCGTCTCCTCGGTTAAAGCGTCCAACACGATGTTCTCGCCCAGGTCAAGCTGTAACCAAAGCACGAAACCGTCCATGCGGCCTTCACGGGTGATTTCCAAGCGCACCGTGTGGTTGAATTCGGGATCGACCTTACCCGTGTGGTCCAGTTCCTCGAAGACGGCGTCGGTAGAGATCACATATCGGGGCGTGAAAAACGTCAGGCCCACACGCGGGTCGAAGGACCTGCCGATCTGGTTGAAGATCTTGTCGACATATCGGCGGGCTCGCGACGAGAAGCGGGGTTCGGCGTGGACATCTTGCGGCAGGCGCATGGCGGCGATTCGCGTGATGCTGCGTCGAGGCACCATGACACCGTCCGGTTTCATCAGTCTCCACGCCTGGTTGAGAATGACCCCGGAACCCTCGGCGCCGCCCAGGGACTCGATGATTTCGGAGACACAAACGTCGGCTTTCTCGGGCAGGTCGATTTCGCGGGCGTCTCCCAGGAAAACCCGGATCCGATCTTCCAGGCCCAGGCGCTGAACGGTGGATACGGCGCGACGGTAGGCTTCCTCGCCGATCTCTACCGCGTAGACCTTGCGGGCGCCCGCTTCCAGGGCCAGGCGTGCTTGAATGGCCTCGGCGCCGGTGCCGATATCCAACACGATCTTGTTTTTCGCTACTTGGGCCAGACCCTCGCGGTACTTGTCGTTGCGCAGGGTATCGTCGCTGAGACCCAGGTAGACCACCTCGTCGTAGACGTCGTATTCGCCGATGGAGGGCCACAGTTCGGGTTGAGGTTCGGCAACGACATAAGCTGTCAGCGCGGGTCCCCCGGGCAGATCGTCGCGAACGATGACGGCGGCTTCGCGCACGGCGGAGTGTTCGCGCAGGACAGCCTCGATTTCGCCGGGTTCGATGCGAAAGCCGCGCAGCTTGACCTGTTGATCGACGCGGCCCAGGAAGCGAAGATGACCGTCGGCACGGCGCACCGCGCGGTCGCCGGTTCGGTAGAGCCTGGCCCCGGAGCCCTCGAAGGCATCGGGAACAAAACGCTCTGCCGTTCGGCCCGGTTGGTTCAGGTATCCTCGAGCCGGGGCGTCACCGCCGATGTAGATTTCGCCGGGGATACCGACGGGGGTCGGTCGGCCGCGTCGGTCCAAAAGGTGGATGCGACAGTTGGCAATCGGCCGACCCAGAACCACGCCGGGCTCTGCTCTTCGTTCGCGAGCGTCCCAGCAGAGCGCATTGATCGCCGCCTCGGTCGGCCCGTAGAAGTGCTGAAGTTCTGCCTTGTGATGCGTCAGGAACCAATGGTGCAGGTCGTCGGGGAGGGCTTCGCCGCCGCAGTAGACACGGGTAAGGGTCGGTGTGTTCAAGAACTGACTTTCACCGCGCAGGGCCTCCAGGAGGGAAGGCACCAGATGGACATCGGTGACGGCATGCTCGGCCAGGATGCTTGCTAAACGTTTGGGTTCACCGCGTGTGCCGGGCGGTGGCAGAACCAGGGTTCCGCCCGCGTACAAGGGCGCCGTCATCTCCCAGAGCGAGATATCGAAGGCAAACGAGGCCAGCATCAAGAAACGCCGGTCGGTTCCGCAAGGCCAATGATGATGCGCCCATAAGAGCCGGTTGGCAATCGCGCCGTGGGGAACGACTACGCCCTTCGGCCTGCCGGTGGAGCCGGAGGTAAACATGATATAGGCGGCACTGCCCTCATCCAGGTCCAAAAGCGGCGCTTGTTCGGGTACTCTTTGCGGCCTTAGGGACAAGCGAATTTGCGTTCGGTTCTCGGTAAGATCCCCAATCTCCTGATCCGCTGTCAACACAACGGTACAGGCGCATTGGTCCATCATGTCCCGGAGGCGGGCCTGGGGAAGATCCGGAGCCAGGGGTAGATAGGCCGCGCCGGCAGCGAGTACGGCCAGGATGGCGATGATGGTTTCAGGGCGGTCGGCGGCCAGGACCGCGACCACGTCGCCGACCCCGATACCTTTCGCGGCAAGCCGATGCACCGACTGACGAACCAGGGTTGCCAGCTCTTGGTAGGTAAGGGTTAGCGGTGTTTCGCCGATAACTTCCAGGGCAATCGACGTCGGGGACCGTTCCGCTTGTTCGAAGAAGGGTTTGTGGACCAGCCGCGGAAGCTGCCGGGCTTGTTCCGTATCGTTCCAGGCGCTCAGAAGCGCGGCTTCGGTTTCGTCGATCAGGTTCAGGCCGGTGGGATCGACATGGGGCTGCGCGACCACTGACTGGGCCAGGCGCACGAAACGATCGGCAAGGCGACGAGCGCTTTGCGCATCGAACAGGTCGGTATCGTATTCCAGCTTGCCGTCGATGCCCTCCCCGCGTTCGAACAGATACAAACTGAGATCGAACTTGGCCACGGGTTGTTGGTTTTCCACGGCTTGCAGTTTCAATTCGGGAAGCTGCAAGCCGCTTTCGCCGGAGGGTCTTAGCGTAAAGGCAACTTGAAACAGCGGATTCGCATCGACTGTCGGGCGAATGCCCATGGCCTCCACCAGCATCTCGAACGGCAGGTCCTGGCGGGAAAACGCCTCGGTTGCGGTTCGGCGCACGTGGGCCAACAGGTCCGGGAAGTCGGTGGTGCCATCCAAACGGGTGCGAAGGACCAGGGTGTTGACGAAGAAGCCGATCAAGGGCTCCAAGTCCGCGTGCTCGCGGTTGGCCACGGGCGCGCCGACCAGGATATCGTCCGTGTCGCTGTAGCGCGCCAGCAGGAGATCGAATAGGGCCAGGCCGGTCATGAACAAAGTGGCGCCGGCGGCATTGCCGAGTGCGCGTAGGCCGTTTGTGGTTGTCTCATCCAGGCTGAACGCAACGTTATCGCCCCGGAATCGTCGTACAGCCGGTCGGGGCCGATCGAAGGGCAGGTCCAAACGCTCGGGGGCCCCGGCCAGGTTCTCCAGCCACCAGGAGGTTTGGGATTGTAGATGTCGGTCGTCCAAACGTTCTCTTTGCCAGGCGGCAAAGTCTGCGTATTGCAGCGGCAGCGGGGGAAGAGGCGAGGGGTGATCCGAGGCAAAGGCATGATAAAGCGCGGCCAACTCTCGGATGAGGATTTGAGTGGACCAGCCGTCGGCGATGATATGGTGTTGCGTCACCAGCAGCAGATAATCATCGTCATCGAAACAAATCAGCCTGGCTCGGAGTGGAATTTGGGTCAGGTCGAAAAGAAAACCCGCTTCTGCCGAGGCCAGGGCTCGGATCTCCTGCTCGCGTCGGGTCTCCTGGTCAATCCGTCTCGTTTCGCTGATCAACTGGAAGTCGCCGGGAGGGTGTACCTCCTGATAGGGCTCACCCTCAGCCTCGCCGAAGGAAGTCCGTAAGATCTCATGGCGTCGGACCATTTCGGCCAGGGCTCGTTGCAATACCTCACGTCGCAGGTTACCGCGCAGGCGCAGGGCGGTGGGGACGTTGTAGACGGAACCGGCGCCTTCCATCCGGCTTACCAGCCACAGGCGGCGTTGGGCAAACGAGAGCGGGAAGCGGTTGGTTGTGCGATCGACCCAGGGGATAGGTTCGACCCTTTGACCGCCTTGGGTTCGGTCCAAAAAAGCCAGTATTTCCTGCTTGTGGTCTTTGAGTTCGTTTTTAAGTTCGGCGGTCAGGGCGCCCTTGGCGGCGGTAAATTTCAGCTTGCCGTTCTCAGCGCGCAGTTGAATGCCCCGGCGACGGAACCGGATCAGCAAATCGGCAATAGTGCTCATGGGTCTCCTGGTTATGGGGGGATGACGAGGGGAACCGATAGAATTGGCATAAAAGGGTGGGCGGCATGGTCAAAACCAAAGGGTTCCAAGAGATGTTTACGTAAGAAGAGGTTTGGATGACCGGGTGTTTTTTCGGGTTTCCCGTTACAGGGGATGTAAAGTGAACTCCCGGGATGTTTGTCTCGGGAGACTGGCACTTACTTACGGGGAGGCGACGGCGAGTGCGCTGGGGCTAATTTGTTACCCTGTCGTCGAAAGGGTTTGGTGGCGGCTGCAAATCTCGATCTCCGCCGATTTCTTGGAGCGTGATCCCTCTGGCTTTCAGCGCCTCCGCTATTTCTTTTTTGTAAGCCTGGAAGGATTTTTGGTATTCCTCCTGAACTTCCTTCCAGGCAGCTTCCCTCGCTTCCTTCCAGACAGCTTCCCTAACTTCCTTCCTGATTTGATCCGCAATGGTCATCATGTATCCTCCCGCCACCTTTGGGAATGATTCTACCGCAATTTGAGCCGGTACTTAACTGGGGTTGTCCAATGAACTCCCGAGACGGTTGTCTCGGGAGTCCGGCACTTAATTTGGGAGGCGGCAACGAGTCCGCAACGGCTAATTAGTTGTCCTGTTGCCGGCAGGGCTTGGTGGCGGCTGCAAATCTCGATCTCCGCCAATTTCTTGGAGTGTAATACCTCTGGCTTTCAGCGCATCGGCTATTTCTTTTTTGTAATCCCGGAAGGATTTTTGGTATTCCTCCCTCGCTTCCTTCCAAGTGGCTTCTCTGATTTGATCCGCAATGGTCATCATGTATCCTCCCGTCTCCTTTGAGAATGATTCTACCGCAATTTGGTCCAGGATTTCCTTGTTTTCGATACGGCCGGCCTCGTAGAGGTAACGGAAGGTGGTGACCAGGAACTCCGCGCCGCCCCTCAGTTTTTCTACCTGCTGCATGTGGGGAATCAGTTTTTTCAGGATCGTCAACAGGTTCGGATTGTAGATGTACTTCAGCACCAGCAGGAAGATGCCCAACTTGCCGCCTGCCAATAGATCTTCGTCGTCGTACAAGGCCAGGTCTATCAGGATCATGGGCTCGCGCCAACGATTGGCGATGAAGTGCCGCGGAGGCTCCATGTTATCCGCCACACACATGGGTCCCCTGTATGGTTTGTTGCCGTGGTAAAGGCCGATGGGCAGTACTTGTGGATAACTTCCGGAATTGCGTCGACCCTCGGCCATGATGGCAACTTCCTGGGCGTGTAACTGAAAGGGCAGCGTTTGTGCGCTGCCGCTGACCGATCCCTCGGCCTTATGCTCGATGAGCAACGATAAA
>JAAUYB010207079.1_pt1 | contig 67959 bp, 41 predicted proteins | sample 7278071 | NCBI WGS metagenome assembly JAAUYB01 (sample SAMN14350121, study PRJNA611818) | marine sediment metagenome | isolation source: surface marine sediment (1.8m) | place: French Polynesia: Moorea | collected 2018-08
CCTTGTCATGAACCGACGAGAATTAAGGGGCGGCCGGGGCACCCCCTGTTTTATCTGCGAGAATTAAACGGTGGCCCGGGCACCTTGTCATGAACCGACGAGAATTAAGGAGCGGCCCGGGCACCCCCTGTTTTATCTGCGAGAATCCGACGGTGGCCCGGGCACCTTGTCGTGAACCGACGAGAATTAAGGGGCGGCCCGGGCACCCCCTGTTTTTTCTGCGAGAATTAGACGGTGGCCCGGCCGCCTTGGTGTGAACCGACGAGAATATGAGGGTGGCCCGGGCACCCCCTGTTTTATCTGCGAGAATTGGGCGGCGGCCCGGCCGCCTTGCCTTGATTCAACGAGAATCCACGGGTGGCCCGGGCGCCCTCTATTTTTTCTGCGAGAATAGAGCGGCGGCCCGGCCGACCTGCTTTTATTTCCAAAAAAATGCGCCGGGTCTTGATCTACTCTCGGTAAAAGGGAATCACACACCACCGGCCTCTATGAAAACGGGGGTTGTCGGCCAGGCGAATTGCCAGCCGATGGGGACCCGGTTTCTGATCCCGGATATCGATCCATGCCAGGTAGCCGATATCGTCGGTTTTGGGTTTTTGGTGGAAGAACCATTCGATGTTATCGACGGGCTTGTTGTCGATGGTAAGCGTGATGTAGCGATTCACGCAAGAGAGCAGTGTCTCGGATCGCTTTTTCAGCATCCGGCCTACATCCTCGTCAAGACCGCAGAACCCTGTCATGGGTTCTTCCAAACGAGCATTGTGAGGTACGAATAACCGAATGGTATGGTCCTTGATCACGTCTGCCTGAATGGAAGCCCGAGCCACGCGGAGACCCGCCGGCCGCAGATTGTCATATTCATTAGTCTGCACTTCCCGGTCGCCGGAGAATCGGTTCAGTTCCGCTATGTGATTCTTGAGCGAGAAATAGGCCGCGAAACCCAGGAGGATCAAAAAAGCGGCCAGGCGGCGTCGATCCATATTTGCAATGAGGGTGAGGTAGATCCGCTCATAGAAAAAAGCCAACGTGAAGATGCGCATGAAATGATGGACGGGGTAGTAGAACGCGGAAACTTTAGGGATGCGGCGCAGCAGGCCGCCGGTGAAGAAATCCAAAAAATACAACGCGGCGGCAAGCTTCAGGGCGCTGTAACCAATCTGCCGGACCAGGGTGGGGGCATCGATATAATTGAGAAGCATGTAGAAGAACCAGTTATAGCACAAGTAGAAGAAGGAGATGCCCAAGACGATAAAAAAGAACATCAAGGAGAACGAGAAGATCATGCTGCACGTGCGCTCCATGCGAATGATGGCAGGCACGATCCAGAGCTCTTCTACCTTCCCGGCGAAGCGAGGTTGAAACTTCAGACCGGCGCTGGTAATGCCCTTAGGGAAGACGTAGCTCAACCCCACCAGGCCCACCCAAATACCGCGCATCACAAGGTGAAACAGAAAACCCCAGATCAAGAACTGAACGGCGGTCAACCCGGCAGCCTCAAAATACCAGAGGTCATTGAAGCCGCTGGTCTCCTGGGTAAGATAAAGGCGTGCATTGAATAACAGGACGGGCGCTCTGAGCAGGGAGAACAGGACCAGGCCGGACAGGATGATCTCGGCCTCCCAACTATTCTCCTGAATCCGCACCAGCCAGGGGGGCGGGCCTGGCGAATCGGTTTTCACTTCGCGGGATTTGTTTTCCGGCACCGGCGTCTCCATACAATGGTTTCGTAGACCTTATTCTACAATGTCTTCCATTGTTAAAGAGTATCATTCCGGGATACTCGCGGAGAAGGACCTGAACGAAACCAACTGACTATAGGGCATCGCACCCGATCGAAATCAAAACCACCTCCCGAGCAAATCGTTACCTTAATTACTTGGAAAAGGCAGTTCGGCTTTATACAGAACAGCGTCCATATTTGACAAGAATGACCCAAAGACGATCGTGCCCTTATCGGTAATGTCAAAAGAGCGCCATCTGAAGGGTCGGCCCCTCAGTCTGCCGTTCCTTACGGTAAAGGCGGCTCGATTCAGCAGGGCGCCGGTATTCCGGTCCATTTGGTGCAGTATACCTTGTGCCAGTACATAAAGTTTTCCCTTCCGGGCTTTGAAGTCGGAAATGATCGGGAAGATATTCCGACGTTGGTTCGGCCTGCCCGGCCCTTCCGGTTTTTTATTGACCATTTTGTCAAAGGCCTCGTCGATTGACGGAGTGGACAGGGAAAATGAATCGATCATCTTGAATTTGCGGTCGAATTTATAGATTACCGGATAGTAGGTGAAGGCACAAAACCAATATGGGTCTTCATAAGCCCAGAAGGTGTCATTCATGGCATTGTTTTTTTCCAATAGATCTCGTTCGGAATCCGGCGTGAATAAAAGCTCGCCCACTGGTCTTCTGGGTTCGTCGGGTCGATAGGCAAAAGCCAGGGCGCCGTGGTTCGGGTTGCCGGGATATACAACCGTGTCTTTGGAGGCCGCAAAATTGTTGGCAAAGTTGGGCGAACGCCAAATCATTTTTGGTGAGAGGCCGCGAATGCTTTCAACATACCTGCCGTCAACAAAGTGAAACATGACGCCGTGATCCGCCATGTTGACTACCCAGAGATGGTTTTTATAGACGGCCATCGCGGCAATCCCGCCCCTGAATTCACCAGGCCCCTCACCGGGTGTGCCGATGGGCTCCAGAATCCGACCCTTGGTATCGATCACGCCGATGACCTTGTCCACAATACTACCCAGATAAATTTTTGACCCGGAAACAATCACTTGATTTACCATCGTCAAGGGCAGAATGGAACCGTTCTCCTCATTTTCTTGAAGCGGGAACGGAACGGCCTCATATACCTCACCGGCGAGCGATGCCGTTACGGTCAGCAATAAGAAAACAGGTCCGATCATGAAGTGCATATTCGCTATCCTCTGTCGAAACGGATGGGAGTTCAGATCGGGTCCTCGCCGGGGCAAGATTCAGGAAATGTGCTGATCAGGCAGGTACCGGATTCGCAATTATACTCGTTCCACATTACAGGATCGCCGTTTGCCTCATAAACACCACAAAATGCATAGAACGGTGTTTCTACACATGTAACGCTTTGATCGCTGAAGGAGATAGCCGTGCAGGCGAATCCACAGGCTTTGGCCCTGCAAGACTCGCCTGAATGAACAAAGGCGAAAACCGTTGCGAGCAATAAAAGAACCAGCGCAAACCAGATCTTCATGATACACCTCGATTGGAAAGTTTAAAGGCTTGATCAAGTATAAAAGCTTTGCTGCTTAAATGCAAGCTTGCAATAAAATGAGCTGAATGGGGCACTATCGCATGTGTCCTCGGTTAGTAATTGCCTTTCAAGGATTGATTGCCGCATCAGGGTCAACAAGATGCTGATGCTTGCAGGAGGCTTGTTAGGGTATAATGATACCGCAATGCGGCAATCGGGAGCCTTGTTATGGATCATTTCTACTATAACCGGGATTATCAGGAAACCATTGTTCTGAGTGACGGGACTTCCGCCGTGTTGCGTTGTGTTCGGCCTGAGGATAAAGATCTGCTACAGGAGGGTTTACAGCATCTTTCACCGGATGGTCGTTATCGGCGTTTCTTCTCCCCCAAGCCTGTTCTCAGCGAGCGTGAGCTGAAGTTTCTTACCGAGGTTGACGGGGTGAATCACGTGGCTATTGGCGCGTTGCGGCAAGGTCAGGAGGACCAGTTCGGCCTGGCGATTGCCCGCTTTATTCGTCTCAAGGACAAGCCCGATACCGCTGAACCCGCCATTGCCGTGGTGGATGAAGCCCAGGGCAAGGGCCTCGGCACCGCGCTTTTCCTGCGGTTGATGGCAGCGGCCAGGGAGAGGGATATCCGGCGGTTTCGAGCGGAAATCCTCGCCGGGAACGAGCCTATTAAACATCTTCTGCGCGATCTCAGTTCGGAAGTAAGCATTGAACCCAGGGGCCGTGAGGAAATCATCAATGTTCCCATTCCCGACTTTACTCCCGTGAACCTCGAAGATCATCCCGCGGCCGTCAGCGGGCCCTTCCGGCAAATCATGGAGGCGCTCAATTCCGGCGGGTTGCTTATTCGCAATACCTGGCGCGTGCTTCGCGACTTGCTGTCCAATTAGGTGTGAACTTCTGTTTTTCATTGTGGATATGAGTCATTCGCTAATCGTCCCGAAACATTTACTTACTAAAGGAATCCAGCCGATAACCTGATAAAATAAGTGCGTTGATATCCAGGGAGGATAGATTGCGCCGGGTTCAATGGTTGCGGGTCAAGGAATTGGCAACCGCAGCGGAGGAAATCCCCAGGGGCCGATGGAAAACCTGGTTGGAAGAAGAATGCGGAGATGACGACATCGTGCGGCAGGAGGTACTGGCCTTACTGACCGCTGACGAGACCGCTACGTCCTTCGGCACCATTTCCTCAAAATTGGACATGACGCCCGCCGCCGGGGTGGTGCCGGGGCGGCAATTGGGCTCCTGGCGACTGGTTTGCGAGTTGGGCAGCGGCGGCATGGGCGCGGTCTGGTTGGCCGAGCGAGCCGACTCCGAATTTCATATGTTGGCTGCCGTAAAGCTGGTCAAAGCCCTGGACTCCACGGAGTTGGTTACACGCTTTCGCAGGGAGCGCCAAATCCTGGCTGATCTGAAGCATCCCAACATCTGCATGTTACACGACGGCGGCACCACCGACGAGGGCTTGCCCTACCTGGTCATGGAATACGTCGACGGGCAGACCATCGATCGCTGGTGCGACCAGAGGCAGTTATCGCCGGAGGAAGTACTGACCCTTTTTCGCGATGCCTGCCAGGCCGTGGGGTATGCCCATCGAAAGTGTGTGCTGCACCGCGATATAAAACCCCAGAACATCATGGTCACCGCGGAAGGCATTCTCAAGTTGATGGATTTCGGCATCGCCGGGCAGAAGGAAGATGACGATTCTCAGATGACCTTGGGTTTTTCACCCATGACTCCGGAATTTGCGCCGCCGGAACGGTTACAGGGCGGGCGCTCCACGCATTCTGCCGATATTTATGCCTTGGGACTGGTTTTATTCAGATTGTTGACCGGCATGCGCCCCCGCCTGGCCGAGGGCAAACCGGTGGAAGTTCTGCGCCGTTTCGCCGCCGAAACCGAGCATGCTGACCTTTTGAACAAAGTGGCCGACCTGTTGGCTGAGACCCTGGCTGAAGATCCAGGAGACCGGCCCGACAGCGCGGATGTGCTTGTTTCCGAAATCGACCGCATCCTCCTGGAACAGATGGAGGATGTCACCGACCCCGGTGGTGAAAAAACCCATACCTACGACGCGGTGCTCTGGTACCACCCCAAAACCCGCGCCTCGGTGGAAGACCTGGCGCGTCGCCTTGAAGACGAAACCGGTTTGAAGTTATGGCTCGATGTCTGGCACCTGATCCCCGGTGAAGACCAGGCCGAGGCTTTGGCCGGTGCCTGCCGTCAAAGCGCCTGTCTTTTGGTCACTCTTGACAACCAGGAACACGCCCCCTGGTCCGATTACGAGCAACGCCGCGAACTGGTGGCCCTTTGGACCCAGGAAAAGCGTCGCGTCGTGCCCCTCCTGCTGCATGGCGCCGCGCGACCGTCCCAAGAGAGCAAGCTACCTCCTTTTATGAGGCGTCGGACCTGGGCGTCGATCAGCGAATCGGCCTACCATGAAGAGCTGAACACTTTGGCTCGGGCCATTCGCGGCCTGCCTCCCGGCCGTAATGAAATCATCGATACCGGTACCTGCCCCTTCCGCGGTCTTGAAGCCTTTCGGGAAGAAGACCGCCGCTTCTTTTATGGCCGCGAGGCCATTACCCAGCGCTTGAATGCGCATATGCACCATAATCGATTCCTGGCTGTCATGGGGCCTTCCGGAAGTGGTAAATCATCCGTGGTTCAAGCCGGACTCATTCCTCTCCTGCGTGAACGGAACTATCGCCTGGCTTTATTTACGCCCGCGTCGAAGCCATTGGAGGAACTGGCTTTCACCCTCAGGAATCTACTCGGCGAAGAGGATCGCACCACGCCCGCGGTCAAAGAGCTTTACGGCAGGCTGCAAAAAGACCCCAATTGCCTGCATCAAATCGGCAACGGTTTGCTCGCGCTGGACAAAGCGCCGCTGTGTCTGGTCATCGATCAGTTCGAGGAGATCTTCACTCTGGCTCATGACCCCACCGAGGTCAACCTGTTTCTGGAAAACATTCTCCACGCTGTCGAACAACCCGGCGATGCTGTCTCGGTCGTACTGACCATGCGTTCCGACTTTTTGGGGAAATGCGCGCTGTGGCCCGATTTGAACAGTCATGTCATCGATCACATGGTCCAGGTAGAGCCCATGAGTCAAGAGGATCTGGCCCTGGCGGTGAGAGCCCCGGCGGAAGCCGCGGGTTTGCGTTTCGAGACAGGCCTGGTTGAACGCATTTTGGACGATGTTCGCGGTTCCTCCGGCGAGTTACCCCTGTTGGAGCACGCCATGCTGGAACTGTGGGAACGCCGAAGCGGCAGCATCCTTACGGCCGCGGCCTATGCCAGAATCGGCGGCATCGAAGGTGCGCTGGCTCGTCGGGCCGAGTTGGTCTATCAAAGCCTGGACGATTCCGGGCGGCTGATCCTGCGCAAGATGTTTACCCTTTGCCTGATCCACCCGGGCGAGGGCGCGGAAGATACCAGGCGCCGCACGACTCGTGAGGAATTATTGAGCGTTTCCGAGGATCACGCCCGTAGTGAGGTCCTGCTGCAAAGCCTGATCGAGGCCCGCCTGCTGACCGCGCAGCGCGATGAAGGCCGCGGCATCGATCAGATCGATGTCGCCCACGAGGCCCTCATCCGCAAGTGGGAGCGTATCCGCACCTGGATGGCCGAAGACCGGGAAACCGCTCGCGCCATCGCCCGTTTGAGGCATCGCGCCCAGGTTTGGGACGAAGCCGGTAGGGACGAGGATCACCTGCTGCGCGGCGGCCCGCTGTACCAGATGCGGGAACTGGCGGATAGAGAAGAAGCACACCTCGGCTCCTTGGAGCTGTCTTATGTTGCCGCCGGAGTGGAACTGGCCGACCGCGAAGAACGGGAACGGGAAGCCTACGCCAGAAGATTGCGCCTACGAAAAAATCAGGCCTTTGCGCTTGGCGCGGCTGCATTTGCCCTCGCCTTCATGGCGTTCTGGTTGTTTTTCAAGGCCAGCAATGCCCAGGAGCGAGCTCAGGAACAGCAAAAACTTGCACAGCAACAATCCCGCCAGAGTAACTTCAACCTGGCCAGGATGTTCAATGAAAAAGCCGGCATCGCCAGGGAAAAAGGCCTGGCACAGGAAACCATTCTCTACGCCATGGCCGGTTTGGCCCATGAGATACCGGTCGACAAAACCCTGGAAAACACCATCGGGCGGCTTTTTTCACCCAACATGGAACAGGCGGGCAGCCTCATGTGGACCTCGCCCGTGGCGCCGGAAGTCAACCGTGCGGCATTCAGCCCGGACGGAGAACTTTTAGCGCTGGGTTGTTGGGACGGCAACATCAAGCTGATGGATAAAAACGGTCTCTATGTGGGCGTGCTAACGTCCCAGGAGAATGCCATTACCGGACTTGCCTTCAGCCCCGACGGCAAGTGGCTTGCCTCCACGGCCGAGGACTCCAACATCATCCAGATCTGGTCTCGAGAGAATCTGACCGATAACGAACCGGCCATTTTGTTGCGCGGTCATATCGGGTTGGTCAAAGACATTCAATTCCTGCCGGACAATACGCTCATTTCCAGTTCTCTTGACGAAACCGTTCGCTTTTGGCGTATTCCCGACGGCGATAACTTCCGCATCTGGGAAACCAACACGCCGGATCTGGACCAACTGGCTCACTCCGCGGACGGAACAATCCTGGCTGTTTTCAATGAAGACGGTAAGGTCCTCTTTCGGCGGGAGGAAAGGTTGGAAACGGACGAACTCACCTTTGTAGACGCTCTGGTGACTTGTATCGATTTCGGCGGCGGTTTCTTTTTCGCGGGGTTGGATAACGGCACCGTTCACATATTTGATCGTGACACCCGCTCCCTGGTTCACGAGGTGGTCGCGCACGAGGATATGGTTGAATCCATGACATATGATCCCCTTAGAGAACGCCTTATTTCTTCGGGCACCTTCGGCGATATCATTGCCTGGGATCCCGTTACCGGTACCGGTACCGAGTTGGTGCCTAAGTCCGAAGGGGAATATCCTCCTATTATGACTGAATTGAACCTGAGTGCCGATAGTCGTTTTTTGGCAGGCTCCGCGGATGACGATACCCTGCAACTCTGGGAATTTCCCATGCCGGATGCCGATGCAAAGGAGGGTGTACACCCGGGTAACATGCGACTGGAAGAGGCGATTACCTTCTCGGGCCATTCCGGTCAGGTACGAGCGGTTGCTTTCCATCCCAAGGGTAAACTGGCGGCTTCGGCTTCCAATGACAATACCATCCGGCTTTGGCAAATGCCCGCCGGCCGGCCGGCGGGTATCCTTAGCGATCACGGCGACAATGTCAACGCTCTGGCCTTTTCCCCGGACGGCAGGATCCTGGCTTCTGCCTCCATCGACACAACCATCATCTTATGGTACCTATCCGACAACCCCAACGCCACGGCATTGCCCAACATCGTATTGCGAGATCATACCCGGCAGGTTCAACACCTTGCCTTTTCGCCCGACGGCAGTATTCTGGCTTCCTCCTCTGAGGACAATACCATCAAGTTCTGGAAGATGCCCTCGGGTGAGTTCCTGACGAGTATTTCCAGTTATCAGGTGGGTAATATCGCCATTTCTCCCAGTGGGAAAACCATCGCCGCAACATCCAGTAACCAGAAAATCTATCTTTGGAAACTACCGGATAAATGGGAGGGTTTACCGGCGTCCACCAACTTCCCACCGGTCGATACCCTGGCAGACCATCGCCGGCTTGCCCTTTCCCTTGCCTATTCCCCTGACGGTCGTTACCTGGCCAGCGGATCGGAGGATGCAACGATCAAAATCTGGCCCGTGGATGAAAGCGGCAATGCCAACAATCGAAAAACGCGTCCATTGCGCACGCTCTCCGACCATGAGGGCCCCGTTACTCATGTTACCTTTGTGGACAACGGCAAAACCCTGGTATCCGCCTCCCAAGACAAAACCATCCGTTTTTGGCATTTACCCGAACGCATGGTCAATCGGGACGCGCCTATCCTCCATATCGCCCTTACCGGTCACGGGGGGGCGGTCAACAGCTTGTCTTTCAATGGCGACGAGAGTATGTTCGTTTCCGGTTCTTTGGACAAAACCATTCGTCTATGGGAGCGCCCTCAAGCCAGGTTATATGCGGCATTGACCGGTCACGAGGGCACCGTGCAGGAGATCGCTTTTTCCGAGGACGGCCGGGTGTTGGGTTCAGCGAGCGGCGACCAGACAGTGCGAATCTGGAACGCTTCCGACGGCAGCCTCATCGAAACCATCCAGGCCCATAAGGAGAGTGTCGAAAGCATTACCTTTTCCAAAGATAACCGGCTGATGGCCTCCGCTTCCACCGAAGGAAAAATCGTCCTCTGGAAGCGCCCCTGGAATCCCTCCGAAGAGACAATACAGCTGGCTACTTTCAAATCCTCATCCAAAATCTACAGCATCGCCTTTTCGCCCGACAATTATTGGCTGGCCTCCGGCTCCCTGGACCAGCGTGTAAAGCTGTGGCGCGTTCCCGACGACACATTGGCTCCCATTATCAACGACAAGCCCGACAAAGTAATGAGGGACCACGAGGCGGTTATCAATAGTGTCGCCATTTCGCCGGACGGTCGCTTGCTGGCCTCCGGCTCCTATGATCGCAGCATCAAACTTTGGGACATGCCCCATGGCAATCTGCAATACAATTTGACCGGGCACGCCGGCAGTGTCTGGATGGTTGCTTTTTCGCCGGACGGTAAAATGCTTGCTTCCTGTTCCAATGACCAGACCATCCGCCTTTGGCAAATCCCCGGAGGAGAAACCATCGCCACCCTTCGCGGCCACCAGTCGCTGGTTCTGGCCGTGCAATTCTCACCGGACGGGCGTACACTGGTCTCCGCGTCCGGTGACGGAACCGTGCGCCTTTGGGATGTGGCCACCGCCAAACCTCTGGCTGTTATGACGGCTCATAGGGACGAGGTAACATCGGCAGCCTTTCACCCATCCGGTAACTATTTGGCATCAGGTTCTGAGGACCAATCAGTTCGGCTTTGGAACCTGGCCGCTCACAACTTCTTCCTCGGCGAGCATGATGCAGAAGCCTACGATCGCGTCTACCACAAAACGTTGAAGCACTTCGGCTACCGAATGGAGGGTTTCCGCTTGGAACCGGAGACCTGGCTGGCCCTTGAAGCAACCGGCGGTTTCTCCTTGAAAAAGGATCACCCCTTAAGCGGCGGCAGAATAGCCAGGCCCTTGGGGACCCCCCTCCTTAGCTGGCTTACCGAAGGTATTCAAAGAAGCTCGCCGAGTGACGCCGCTCCTCCCTGACTCCTTGATTCCCGGGTGTCCCCAAATCCCCAAATCGGGGCATATCACCCAACTACGCCGAAAGGAGGCCGGCCGGAAACGTTTGAGGACGTCTTCGAGAACCGACATCCTGACTTGCTATTCGCATCAAACAGCACCTAGAATTCAATCAAAACTTTGCCGGCAAGCAATTTGCTCAGGTAACACTATCAATTTCAGGTTGCAGGAGGATCACCGTGATTGAGGAAGTCGATGTTCGTGATAACGTTACTCTGGCCGATTATGAACAATATGCCCAATTCACAGTTAAAGTGAGGGAGTTAAAGCAGGTCGCCGCGGCTCATGTACCGCATCTCACCGGGCGTCGGGTATGGATGGTCAATTCCACCTCGCGCGGCGGGGGCGTTGCGGAAATGATGCCCCGCCTTATTACCATCTTTCGTGAATTGGGTGTGGATGCCCGTTGGGCTGTTATCGGCGCCGATTCCCAAGATTTTTTCGGGTTTACCAAGAACCTTCACAACCTGATTCACGGCGCCGGAACAGCCACCATCACCGAACGCGATCGCGAGGCCTATGTAGCCGTGAACCGCGAGAACTTCGAATCGTTTCGCAAGTTGTTGGCGCCAAACGATGTGGTGGTCATTCACGACCCTCAGCCCATGGGCATGGGCGCCATGATTAAAAAGACTCTGGGTAATCCGACGGTTTGGCGCTGTCATATCGGCCTCGACGACCACACCGAGGAAACCCGAACGGCCTGGTACTTTCTGGAGCACTTCGCCAATGCTTATGATCACGGGGTGTTCACCGCCCCCGAATACATTCCCAGTTTCTTTGCGGGTAAAGCTTCCATCATTCATCCTGCCATCGATCCCACCGACCACAAAAACCGTTCTCTGGCCGTACACAAAATTTCCGGGATCCTGCACAACGCCGAATTGTTATCTACTGTACAACCCGTTCTTACCGAAGCGTTTGAAGATCCCGCCCTGCGCCTGCAACCGGACGGCAGCTACCTTCCCGCCAATCAGCCTGAACAGATTGGACTTCTCTATCGACCCATCATCACCCAGATCTCGCGCTGGGATAAACTGAAGGGTTTTCAGCCTTTACTGGAAGGGTTCGCCCGTATGAAGCGGGATATTACCACCTACGCAAACGGCGATGAGAGACACAAACGCCGGTTGGAAATCATGCGCCTGGTCTTGGCCGGACCGGACCCCGGCTCCATTCAAGACGACCCCGAGGGCCTGGAAACCCTGGGCCAAATTGAGGCGACCTATCGCGCCCTGCCTCCTGAAATCCAAAGAGATATCGCGGTGTTGACACTGCCCATGAAGTCCCGAAAAATCAACGCGCTGATCGTCAACGCCCTCCAACGTTGCGCCACCGTGGTAGTGCAGAACTCCTTACAAGAAGGTTTCGGCCTGACCGCGACCGAGGCCATGTGGAAAGCGAAACCCGTCCTGGTTTCCAAGGCCTGCGGCCTGCGTCAGCAGGTGCGTGACGGTCTTGAAGGTCAAATCCTCCGCCGCCCCAAGCACCCCGAATTCCTGGCCCTGGCTTTGAACAGCATGATGCAAAAGCCCTGGCAACGCGGAGAAGAAGGGCGAAACGCTCAGCGCCGCGTCTTCGACGCCTTCCTCATCTTCACCCAGGTTGCTCGCTGGTTGGAGGTGCTGCATAATACCGTACTCAAAGTGAACGGAAACGGCGCTAAGTAGCCTTGTCTGAACGCGTCGGAACCTGGACGCGGGCGGGGTAGGGTAGGGGAGCGGTTCAACCCAACTCGCTTTTATGTTCAAGTGCAAATTGCAATAACTTATTGTGCCCTTTGAAGCCCAACTTCTGGCAAATATTGAAACGATGGTTTTGTACCGTGCGATAACTGATGTACAGTTCCTCGGCAATTTCCTTGGAGGTCATGTTTCGACCGATCAGCCGTAAAACTCTTTTCTCCGAATCCGTGAGTGAATGGATGGGGTTCTCGTCTTTGTTCTCCTCTTTCTTCTTGCGCGGTCGAATCAGGTACCCCGAGATGGTCGGACTGATGTAGTGATTACCCGCATGCACCGAATTGAGGCAGTTCAGCAGGTCGTTTACGGCGCTTTCCTTCAACAGGTAACCCATGATCCCCAGGTTCATGGCCTCATCGAAAAATTCCTGGTCTTTGTACATGGTCAAAATCACGATGATTGTCGGGTGGTCTTCCTCGCGCAGGGCCTTGGCAATTTCCAATCCGGTTTTGCCGGGCATGTTGACATCCAAAACCGCAATTCTGGGATTCAGGGCGCGAATTTGGTTGAGAGCGTCGTCTCCCTTACCGCTTTGGCCGATGATGCGAAAACGGGGATCGTCTTCGATAATGCGAATAAAACCCTGGCGGACAATGGGATGGTCATCCGCAATATAAACGGAAATCTGGTCGGACATGCAACAACCTCGAAAAGGGAGTGGCGCGCTTTGGGCGCCGGAGGTCATAGTTTAACATGACTTACGCGTGTCTAAGAGTCGTGCGCTTTACGAGGGTGAATTTTGAATCCACCTTCAGTTATCGATTGCCAAAACGGTCCGATTCATAGCATGATGTTCTCCGCTGACGACACCGTATCTCGATAAATCCAAAAGGGGAAACTATGATCACCGTACACAATTTGGATAACTCCCGGTCCTTTCGCATGATTTGGCTGTTGGAAGAACTGGGTTTGGCGTTCGACATCAAACAGTACACCCGCAGGGCGGATAACAGTTTGGCCCCTGATGATTATCGGAAGCTTCATCCCCTGGGCAAAGCACCCGTGGTCACCGACGGCGATCAGGTTCTGGTTGAATCCGGGGCTATCGTAGAAACCCTGCTGGATCGTTACGGACAAGGGCGCCTACAACCGGAACCCGGCAGTCGGGAATGGGTCGACTATCGCTACTGGATGCATGCCTCCGAGGGAAGCTTGATGCCCCTATTGGTTCTGAAGTTGGTGCTGAATCGTATGGAAAGCGGGGCGCCGTTTTTCATTCGGCCCCTGATCAAGGTGGTTACCGGTAAGGTGAACGCGATGTATGTCAATCCCTCGTTGTCCAAATTTCTGGGTTTTATGAACAACGCCCTGACCGAATCTTCCTGGCTGTAGGGAGACCGCTTTACCGCCGCGGATATCATGATGGGTTACCCGGTGGAAGCCGCCGTCCAACGCGCCGGTTTGGGTGAAAACTATCCTCGCATTACGGAATACGTCCGGCGCTTCCAAGCACGACCCGCCTACAAGGCAGCCATGGAAAAGAACGGCGATTTCAAGTCCTTGAGTTAATTTTTTTCGGCAGGCGGCTGGGAATGATCGCCGGTCAGGGGAACGAAGCGGACAGCCATAACGTCGCGGTTGAGATACTGATCCTCGCCCGTCCGTTGGATGAGGCGCAGTGTCTGAGATTCGGCGTGCGGTCCCACGGGGATGACCATGCGGGCGCCCAGGCTCATCTGGGCTAACAGAGTGGCCGGCACTTCCTCCGGCGCCGCGGTAACGATGACGGCATCGTAGGGCCCGTTTTCAGGCCAGCCGAAATAACCGTCACCCAGACGGAAATGAATATTGGTGTAGCCGATTCCGGTCAAAAGGTTACGTGCCTGAATACCCAGTGATTCGACGATTTCCACGGTGTAGACCTCGGCGGCGATCTCGGCAAGGACGGCAGTTTGATATCCGCTGCCGGTACCTATTTCCAGGACCTTGGAAGTGCTGTCAATGGCCAGCAACTCCGTCATGGCCGCCACCATATAAGGCTGGGAAATGGTCTGCCCCTTGGGAATTGGCAACGGGCAATCGGAAAAGGCCAGATTGCGGTAATTTTCCGGAACGAAGAGGTCCCGCGATACGGTGCGCATGGCTCGAAGAACTTCCGGGTTGGTAACGCCGCGTGGTTTGATTTGGGTTTCGACCATATATTCGGTGGACATATACACCGCTCCTGAGAGAACACTAGTATTATTTTAACCGAAGAAGACGCCGAAGTGGGAGCGGTGGAAAGTAAAACATCGCTTGCTTGAGCTCAATCACCACTGACATCCCATCGGTCGGTAAAACTGTTACCGCCGGCGTCACCGAAGGTAATTTCGTCAAACATCAGGCGAACCGTTTCCAACTCGCGCTCGCCGTCACGACCATGTTGTATTCCTACGATTTTGGCATTGTGGAGTTCGTGGGTGAAGACAAGTCGGGTCTCGCCGTTATCGGGATCGGTATGGTAATGGGTCACGGTGACCTTGGGTAACTCTTGATTTCGGCAGATGGCGCGGGTAAAAGCCAGGGAGTGAGCCCCCAATTGATGGACCAGGGTAAAGCAGCCGTGCCGGCGCAAACCGGTTATAGAGCCGTCACCGAGATCGGTGGGCATGGTGATTTCATAATTGAAATCGACAAGTGCGATTCTACCCGAACCAACTTCTCCTTCCGCGGCAAGGCCTTCTATCGAGGCGAAACAGGAAAAGGTCATCGCTTATCTCCCTGAAAAAAGTGACTGACCCTTATTATAACTCAAATCCGTGCCCTACTCGCTCTCCGATAGCAAACGACGGATGGTATTTTTGCCCAACTGCACGGTTTCCTGATCGTGTTTTTCCAAACGTATGGTTTCCTCGGGAGGTATATCTTCAGCGGCCTCTTCCATCAAGGTGGCAAGCCCGGGGCGTTTCAAGATCTGGGTCGGTTCATCTTGTCCCCAAATACCGGCTTCGCTTTCATCGGAATCGACCTCTCCCCAAATGGAGCCCCGTTTGGGTTTCTTTTCCTTTTTGTTTTCGTCCTTGGTGCGACGACGCAGGGCTTCCCGGCTGGAAGGCATGCGCATGGTGCGGTCGGTATCCTGTTCCAGTATTTTACCGGCCTCATCCAAAGCGTATTTCAACTCGGATGCCTGCTCATAGCGGCGATCGGGGTTGCTGTCGATTGCCTTTTCGATAACTGCTTTCAGGCGTTTGCGCAGTTCATCGTCGCGGGCGCACAACTCTTGAAGAAGCAAACCTACACTACAAAGGTCGGCACGGGTACCCCCCGGTTTGCCTGATCGCCTCTCCGGGGCCATGAAGGGGTGCAGCTCCGGCGCTTCCCACGGTTTCTCGTCCGTAAGGGATCGGGTGTAACCGAAATCCGTGATCAGCACCCGGCCCGTATCGTTGCACCAGATGTGTTCCGGTCTGGGATCGCCGTGCAGGTATCCGCGTTGGTGCAGATGGTCCAAAACATCCAAAAAGGACGTGGTGAAACCGATGATATCGAAATTCAACCGTTTTCGAAGCTTGGAATCGAGTGTTTCGCCGGGCGCGTGATCCAGGATCAGATAGAGATCCTTGCCGGAGCGGAAGTACTCATGGGCTCGGGGGATGCCGGGGTGTTGCCAGCGCGTCAAGATTTCCAATTCGGTATCCACGCCGTTTTTGTTGACGCTTGCCGGCAGCATTTTGAGCCGATACTGCCTGCCCAGATGAACCTTTTCCACCAGGTAGACCTCACCTCGGCTACCTTTTCCCAGGGATTCGATGATCTTATAGCGGCTTTCGCACTTCAGTGTTTTTCCCAACATTCCGTCGGCCCGTCCTTGCTGACATTGTAGCCTATCGGCCGGTGAAACCCAGACCCTAAGTGAAGAAATACATCGGGCCTCAAATGATCCATGGAAGAAACGACCCCTGATTTCACGGAACTTTTGTCATACTTGTTTCCGTCGGGTGGTGTTTGTTAACATGATCCTAATGATGGAATGGATGGAGAACCGATGCAAAAGGTGATTCCCGCTTTATGGATTCTATTTACGTTTTCGGGGTATGCCGCGGATCGTCCCAACGTTGTAATGATTGTTGTGGATACCTTGCGGGCGGACCGTCTGGGTATTTACGGCTACAGTAAAAACACCTCGCCTGTCATCGATAAGCTGCTGTCTCGTGGGGTTGTTTTCAACAACGCCAGAACCGTGGAACCTCTGACCGCGCCCGCCATGATTTCAGTCATCACCTCGCGCTACCCTCATGATCACGGTGCAAGCCGTAATGGTTTGTCCATGTACCCGGGTTTACCGTCGCTGGGTAAGGTTTTGCGGGACGAGGGTTATCGAACCGGGGCCGTCGTCGGCAATTGGACTCTGCGTACGGGGCTCACCGGATTGGCCGAACATTTCCAGCATTTCGAGGAAGTTCTACTTCGCAAACGCTGGTTCGGCATGATCGCATCGGAGTCCGATGCGGAGGATATAACCTCAGTATCGACAGACTTTTTGGCCCGGCAGAATAAAGATCGTCCCTTTTTTCTATGGGTTCATTACACGGACCCGCACGCACCCTACAAATTACATAAAGACGTTGCCGGTCAGTTAGGTCTTCCTTGGAAGAACCGCGCCAAGTTCACTCGCTCTGATCGCTATGATATGGAAGTAGCCTACACGGATGCCCATATCGGTCGCTTATTGAAAGCTTTAGAGAAGAAAAAACACAGGGAGACATTGATTGTCTTTATTTCCGACCATGGGGAAAGCTTGGGAGAACACGGTTACTGGGGGCATGGTCGGAATCTCTACGAACCGACATTGCACGTTCCCATGGCGTTTGTCCGGCCGGGTGGCATTCGCCCGGCCGTTGTCGATGCCCCGGCCACTTTGTTGGATATCGCGCCGACAGTACTTGGCTTGTTGGAAATAGCGTCGCCGCGAGAATTCGACGGGTATGATTGGTCCGATGTCCTGGTCGGCGGAGGCCGGCCCGATCCCCGGCGAATGACCTTTCACCAGGCCCACCGAGGTGTGGTGCTTTCGGTTGCCGACCAACAGCGAGGACGAGAACGCGGTTTGTTGGAACTTGCGGTTGTCGCCGATCATGTCAAGGAAACCTTTAGAGTAAACTCGCGCACCCGTCGAGTGTTCGACCTGACTGCCGACCCTGCCGAACACCACAGCAAGGCGGCTAAAAAAAGCAAGGTTTCGGAAGCCCTGAGAGCCTGGGCCCTTGACGTGGAACAGGGCCTCTACAAGATCGATAATCGGCAGGAAGCACTGAGCAACCGGGATTTGGAGATGTTGCGCTCACTGGGTTATATCGACGATTGAAGTGACCCGAAACAAATTATGCCGTAAATCTATTTGAGCAAACGGCTTGATAAAGACACCACACCGGTTCCGTGTTTTGTCTGGAAACTTGATTCATATTGTGATCCTGCTTACGACTCGGGAAAAATCTTGATCGTGATCACTTTTTAGAGCTTTTTCGTCACTAAAATCCGCATGCAGTAGTAGAAGGAGATGAGCTTTCCAAAGCTAAGTGTAGCTTTTTTGGATTGATTACTTTAATTGTTGGAGTGATTCTGTGACCCCAGTAGAATTTCGCAAGGCGGAACAGTATCTTTGTAGGTGGAGAAATGGAGACAACGAAAGTTGGGCGCCATTGAAAACTTTAATTGAACGGCGTATGGCGGAACGTGTTGAATCAGTTTTTCGCCATTGTAATGCCGGACGACGTCAGCAAATCAAACTTGAACTACCCGACCATCATGCCAGGTTGATTGCGGAAGGAAAGTTAGACCCGCTCTCCATGGTGGATTTTAAATCATATTGCGGTCAGGCCCTACGCCTGATCACCCCCAATCTGGAGGAATAAACCACGATTACGGATTGATCGAGCAGACTTGCCCGCACTGCCGTGTTCCGGTATTCCCTGTTGTTTTGAGCGGGATGTGCTAGAATCGGGGCGCCGGGGCGGGCACCCCATTCCTGCCCATATTCCATGCGATTACGGGCGGTTCCGTTGAGCACCAAACAGCTTAAAAGGAAAAAAAGTCAGGTTTTCCTTCGCGGGCTGGCAGCTTTTCTCTATCTTCATTCCGGTAAGGTGCTGGTTCTGTTTTTTGCCCTGACCGTGCTGTTTGCAACCTTTGCCGCTCGGCTGGAACAGAAAACGACGCTTCGCGACCTGATGCCGTCCGACAATCTCGTGGTGCGCCAGTTCGAGGAAACCGTTGCCAATTTCGACCTGGTCGATCGACTGCTGATCGTTGTGAAATTCGATTCTGAAGATCAGGACGCCGCCGAGGCTTTTGCCGAAATCTTCGTAGAGCAGGTCTATGAACAGGAAGAAATGGACCAATACTTGTGGTGGGTCAAGGCCAACCTGTTCGACAACACCGAGGAAACCGACTGGTATCAATACCTGGAATTCCTCAGCCGACTCATCCCCATCGAAGAAATACCGGACCTGGCCCGGCGCCTGAAAGCTGAGGGGATCCGTGAACAAGTCGCCCAAAACCGTCGCGATTTGGAATCCGGCCTGGTAGTGAAGACCCTTATCGAAAAGGACCCGCTGAACCTGTTCGAATTCGCCGGGCACTACCGCAACGAAATCATGGGCAATTACCAGCTCTCCTTTTCGGACGGCTTTATCATCAGCAAAGACAAAGATATGTTGCTGATTCTGGGTAAGCCGAAGCGATCACCCGAGGATGTGGAAAACTCCGTGGCCATGACCCAATTCCTGGATGCCCAGATATTGGCCGCAAAAGAGATCTTTCGCGAGGAAGAGGAAGAGGACCCCGACCAGATCCTGGAAATCGGCCTCACCGGGCCGCATCCTATCACCGCCTATGAAAACGAAGTCATCAAAGCCGATGTCATCAACATGTTCGTGACCTCTTTCGCCATGGTTATCTTTTTGTTCGTCCTGGCCTATGGTCGACCCATGGCCGTGTTCTATGTGGGCATTCCTCTGCTTAGCGCCGAGATTTGGACGTTAGGCATCGGCTACCTGCTGTTCGGACGTTTGAACCTGTTGACCGCCACATTTTCCGCCGTAATCGTGGGTCTGGGTATCGATTACGCCATTCATATCTTCTCCCGTTACCTGGACGAAAGAGCCAATAATCGCCCGCCTTTGGAATCGATGCAGGCAGCACTTTCCGAGACGGGTTTGGGAACCCTGACCGGCGGCGTCACCACGGCCCTGGCTTTCGGCGCCATGGGGGTGGGCAACTTCTCCGGCCTGCGGGAGTTTGCCATTATTGCCGCCGTGGGTATCATTCTATGCCTGGTGCAGATGTTCGTCTTGTTGCCCTGTATGCTTTACACCCGGGAGTCCTGGCGGAAGACGGACAAGGTGCACCGGGCCCAATGGGACTTCCACCTGGAAAAGCTGATCAATCTTTGCCTGCGTTACAAACACGTAACGTTATTGCTGATTGCCTTGATTACTGCCGCTCTGGCTACTCAAGCCGGTAAACTTCGTTTTACCACCGATATGCGCAGTGTACGCGCTCGCTCCAACCCTTCGATCTCGCTTCAGGGCGAGGTGACCGAAAAGATCGGCGGCAGCTTGCGTTCGCTGACCTTTGTGCTGGAAGGCGATACCGAGGAAGATCTCTACCAACTGCACGACAGTTTTATTCCCACGCTGAAAAAACTCAAGGAACGCGGTGATCTGGTTCGTTACGACAGCCTTTTGGTCCTGCTCCAGAACCCGGAGAACCAGTTGAGAAACATTGCCGCCGTTCAGCAGGAAGGTTTGAACGGGGCCGATCTTGCTCGAGATTTCAACGCGGCCATGGATGAACTGGCCTTTCGCATGTCGGAGGGGAATCGCAAATACATTCATCACCTGGGTGTTGGTCTGGATGAACGACGGCCGGTGACACTGACCGAAATCCTCGGCGGTGAAAGCGATTTCGTGCGGCCTTTCCTCAACCGGGTCGACGGCAAGTTGAAGACGGTTGTTCACGTGTATCCAAGCCAGGGCCCTTGGGAAAAGGATAAAACCCGCGCCTTGGTTCGCGAGATTTTGGAGAACACGCCCACGGGACCGAACTCAAGTATGTTCGTTACCGGCATCCAAACCATCTCTGAAGAATTGAAGTCCCTGGTGCGTCAATCGTTCAAAGTATCTACCGGTGTTTCCGTTGCGCTGGTGTTCCTGATTCTTTTCATCCACTTCCGCAACGTTACCCTGGTATTCCTAACGCTTACGCCGCTGCTCATCTCGGTGGTCTGGATGTTGGGCACCATGAAGGTTCTGGGGATCGATATCACCATCATCAATTTTGTGGCCACGCCTATTATCATCGGCATCGGCATCGACGACGGGGTTCATATCGTAGAAAAATACCTGCATCGAAAGACTGCCGATCTGGGTCCCTTGATGGCCGCTTGCGGCAAAGCGGTAACCCTGACCTCGCTGACAACCATCTTTGGATTCAGTTCCCTGTTCCTGGCCGAGTATTCCGGTTTTCAAAGCCTGGGTCTATGCGCCATTATGGGCGTCTTCTTTTGCTGGCTGGGTTCCGTCATTCTGCTGCCGCTGCTCATGGATCTGTTCAAGATCAAATTCGTGCGCGCCGAAACCTGAGGCTCAATTCCGCTTGGAATAGTCACGGCCTTCCCACTCGGGTATGCGAAAACTGAAAGTAGTGCCCACACCCGCTTCCGAGTTGCACCAGATATCGCCGCCCAGTCGTTGCAACAGGGTTTTTACATAGGTCAAGCCCATCCCGTCGCCTTCCACGCCCGGATGAGCGATGCGTTGAAAGATGCGGAAGATGCGTTGCCGGTGCTGTTTGGGTATGCCGCGGCCGTTATCGCGGATGTGAACGATGGTATCGCCGCCGTCCGCCTCGCTGAATATTTCAATCCTACCCGGCCTTTCCGGGTCCAGGTACTTGACCGCATTCGAGAGAAGGTTGCCCAGAATCTGTTCCATGGCCAGCGCATCGGTAAACACCAAGGGCATGTCCTGTAGCGTCACCGAGACGCCGCCCTCCTCGATGAGAAAAGCCAGCGTTTTCAACTGGCTCTCCACCAGGGTTTTCAAGCACAGGTTTTCAAAGCGGAAGGTGCGGTGTCCCAATCTGGCCAGGTTGAGCACGGCCTTGATCTGACGGTCCATCTTCGATGAGGAGATGCTCATGCAATCCAAAGCCTCGGGAATGCGTTCATCCCTTATCTGGAGCAACTGTTCCATGGATTCCCCGTCAAGCCGGCCCATAATGGGATCGATCAGGTTGAAGGTCTCCTGGATATCCAGCTTCAACTCGCGAATAAAACCCTGCAATCCCGCCAGCGGCGAGCGCATGTCATGGGATACGATATAGGCGAAGTTTTGCAGTTCACTGTAGGCGGCCCTCAGTTCGCTGGTGCGCTCTTCCACCTTCTTTTCCAGGTCTTGCAGATGCAGGCTCATTTCCTTGGTGAGTTTGCGGGTCTGGTAGCCCAACTCCCACTTCTTGGTCAGTGTGGACACGATCTGCTTGATGGTAATGGTGTCAAATGGTTTGCGCAGGATCAAGATGCGGTCGGTCCAACCGAACTTCTGGTTCAGATCGTCCCAACTGTAATCCGTGAAGGCCGTAATGATGACGATTTCCGTGAACGGCGCCCGCTGCAACACCTTTTCCACCAGGCGCACACCGTCGAAGCCCGGGGGCATGCGTACGTCGGTAAACAGAACCGCGTAGGGGTCCAGACCCTCCTCGGCCTGATCGATCATGCCGTAAGCCTCCGCGGCTTGAAAGGCAAACTCCAGGTTGTAGTGCATGGGTTGAGAGCGGGGCTTGGGTCGGTCAGGCTCTGCAAAGAGGATCTCTTCCATGCGGGCGAATTCCTCTTGTTTGAATTGGGCGGTCTGAGGCGGAGCCAGGATCTTGCGAAAGTCCTGGTGTATGGCGACGTTGTCATCCACGATTAGGATCCGGTTATTGGTATCCATGGTCACCCTGGTTACGGTTTCCGACGAACTGATTGGTTTTATCGGCAACTCTCCAGATTATTTTAGCATTTAGTACCGTTAACGATTAAATGGGAACACCGGGCATCGATGAATTTTTAAATCTACAATTCTTTTCAAAACATCAACCGAGCCGATTGCCTATGATATTCCTGGCGTCGGACAAAAGGCGTTCTACGTTATTGCGACAATTCTGCTGGTAATTGAGGGGCTTGAACGCCTTGATTTTATCGGTATAGATATTCCAAATCTTTTTGATCGAGGCCAGTTGCTCCGGTTTGGCCTTACGAGTGCGTTCCAATATCTGCATCAGGGCCTGATAGATCGATTTCGATGTGATCCGGTCGCTCGCGCTGAAGTTAAGTGTCCTCAGCAACAGCTGAGCTTCCGTTTCCATCAGTTCGGGGATGCCGTCCAACACGGCGATCTTCAGATCCACGGGCACGTTCTTGCTGTCCTGGTAGGCTTTATAACTCTTGCGGCTCACCAGGCGCGCCAATTCGCGGGGAATATCCGGGTGGTTTTTCAGCGCCTTCAGGAAGACCTCGTCCATCAATTTGTTGCGGGCCTTGTAGACCACGCCGAAACGCTTGATGTCCATCATGGAAATATTGTCCACGAAGGTGTAGATGCGCTTCAATTGCTCGTAGTCGTTCAGGTTGATGGTCAGTTCGAAAGGATCGGTATCGTGGTCGGCGCCGAAGCGGTTCTGAAGCTTGCGAATATCCCTCAAGTCATCGTTGATCACTTCTAACAGTTGATCCAATTCGGCGAAGTTTTCAACCAGGTCCTGGTTCAGTTTCTTTACGAATCCGTCCGATAACAGGTTGGCTTGTTCCAGTTCCCGCAGGCGCTTTACGGCGTCGCCGTCGGGCCTGGTGACCCGTTGCGCCTCAATGACCTGGTTTTCCAGAGCCTGCACCTGCTCCAACTGGCGCTCGCCTTCCTCGGGCGAGGTGATAAGAGGCAAACGACGGCGCAGCGCATCCAGCAGGGTTCTCAGGTTGCCCGCGTAACAATCGGCCAGGCTGAAGACGTCGAAACGCAAGCGCCGGGTGGACATGGCGTCGGCGCCCAACTTTTCGCGCAGGGCCGCGCGGATATCGTCGATCAGATCTTGCAGATGGAACTCGTTTTCGATGATAAATCCCTGCTTCTCGTTGAAGCTTGCCTCGTCCAGGTCCTTCTCCCAATCGCCCAACGCGGACAACAACTGCACCTGGCCGGGAATGGTGTGCAGGAGGGTGAACAGTGTGTCCAACTGGGGGACCACGTCCTTGGGCAGCATCTCGATCGCTTTCTCGAACATGGTGCGGTAAACCTGAGCCTCGATAACGGAGTAATCCAGCTTGCGCAGACTGTCCAGCATCTCGCCCACCGTCAATTCCAGCGAAGTTTGATAGATGTTATCGGGTAACAGCCGGAAATGCGCCGTGCGGAAAACCTCCACCAGTCGAGCCGCACAGTTGCGCCGCAGGTTCCCCAACTGTTCCTCGATCATCTCCAGCTTGTGCAGTTGATCCTCGAATTCGCGAAAGTCGGCGCAGCCCCGGTAGATCTGCTGGTGCAGGTCCATTTCGTCCAAAAAGCCGATCCAGTTCATGATCTTGTCGTGCAGGGTAACGTACTTCAGCAGTAGATCGTTGGGCTCGGTTTCCAGGTCGGAGGCCAGCTTCACCAAATCGGCGCGCATTTCACGGATGGGAACCAGCGGGATCAGGCTTTCCGAACTGACCGCTTCTTCATCCAGTTCTTTATCTGCCTGGATTTGTCGTTCCAGTTTTTCGGCCACGATCAGTTCGGGTTCCATGTCCACCATTTCGACGATTTTGCGAAAGGTGCCCAGCCGCAGGCTCTGCAAATGGACTTTATTGTGTTTCACCCAGTCCCTGGCTTCATCGGCCTCGCGTTTGTTCAACAGGCCGTTGTTGAAATCGGATTCGATGGCCGCATCTGCTTCACCCGAGGTCGAATGTTCGATGCAGCGATCCATTTCGAAATACAGGTCCGAAAGATCGTTCAACCGCTCCTGGCTTTTTTCGGGCTCCGGCAGTTGCTTGCCGAGTTGTTCGCTGAACTTGTCCGCGTTGTAGGCGGCTTGAACCGCGAACCAACTGGTGCGGCGCAGGCGTTTATAGATCTTCTCCTCGGCATCGAAGACCCGAATGAAGTCTTCATCACGCTTCACCCGCGTGGCCAGACCGTACCAGTCCACCAGGGCGGGCGTGGCCCCGTCACGGTCGAAGGGCAGTTTCGCCAATTTCTCCAACATCCCGTAAATGCGTTCACTCTTGCGATCCAGCATCTCCTCGCCCTGGGACATGGTGCGTTCCATGAACTCGGAATCGCCCTTGAAGGTGGATTTTTGCAGCCAGGACATGCCGGTGTCGTGCCTCAGGTGATGCTGATCGAATAGGATGTTGCGCAATAACTGAAAATCCCATTTGGATTGCGCGGGCGCGTTGGCCGCCTTGGCCAGGATGTCCAGTTTCCGGGTCATGGAACCGGTCAGACCGGCCATCGTCTCGTAACGCTGCATGGTCTCCAAGCTGAACTTGATGCGACGGCTGACATCTAAACCTACCAGGTCCAACCGGCGCGCTTCCACTTGATCGCGCTCCAAATCACCCAGAATTTTACGGTGGGCGGGCATCAGGAATTTTTGGACCCGACGCAGCACCATGACGGCCGGATTCTTGATGTGACTTTTCAAATAGTGAAGATAGGCGATATCCAGAGGGATGTTATTGGCGATGCCGCGAATCTCGAAGTAAACAAAGTGGCCGGTTTGCGCGCGCAGTTCACGAGTGACGATGCCGCGTATAGCGCCGCGCGAATAGCCGTTGAGCAGGTTGACGATGCCCAGATTGATCTCAGCGTATTCCGGCTTATCCCTGTCGTTGATATTTTGTAGTTGGATAGTGACTGAGACCAGACGGTCGAGCGGAATATGCCTGGCTTTGACTTCTTCTGTAGGCGGCATGAAGCATCCTTCTGCCGAATCGGCTTTTATATCCTACTGCCCGTGGGCTTTGCGATGCAATGAATAATCAAGAGGACAGGGGCCTCGCCAAAGTCATAAACATGAGCCGGTAGCAACGCCGAATTGATTCAAACATTCCCGGAAAGACACGCTGAGCCGGCGTCCGATACTCGATTGTTCCTGGGAACACATAAGGACAATGCATAAAATATTCGATTGTTCCCAGTAATTTGGATGTTACTTGATTGTTTTATGCATTGATTTTCCTTGATTTTTCGGGCGAGGATTGGCTTGGCGCCGTATACTCAGATGATAATTTGCAAATTCCCTCGACTCTGACGACATCCTGAATTTCCGATCACCCCAATTGCCCTCACCCGCCCGGGGTGCTAGGATAAGCATTTTGTTCACGGACTTCGCTGTCCGTAAAGAAAGGGGGCAGTTTGCAGCATCATCAGCCGGAACGTATTGCTGAAGTCGTCAACCAGGTTCGTGACATTCTGACAGACTATTACGCGGAACCGACCAATCGTCCGCCGATCCAATTCCACTCGAAGGCGGACATGATTGCCGCTTTCGATGAGCCGATTCCTCCCGCGGAGGGTATCGGCCTGACCGGCGCCATCGACCTGGTTCGTGATAAGGTGCTGCCCACCGCCGTCAAAACCTGGCACCCGCTTTTTCTCAACCAGATGTTCCCCGGCGCATCCATGCCCTCCTTGATGGGAGAAATGTTGGCGTCGATGATGAACCCCACCCTGGCCACCTGGGAAATGTCCCCGTCGGGCACCATCATCGAGCGCAATGTCATTCGCTGGATGGCGCGTCTGTTGGGGCTCCCGGAGGGGAGCGGCGGTATCTTGCTGCCGGGGGGGTCTATCTCCAACCTGTTGGCACTGACGGTGGCGCGAAATACACGACTGGATAAGGATATTGCGCTGAAAGGCATGGCGGGCGTTTCCAAACGCGGGGCCATTCTATGTTCCGACGCCTCCCACTATTCCGTGGCCAACTCCGCCAACCTGCTGGGCATCGGTAAGGAGCAGGTGATCAAGGTGGCCACCAACCACCGCAATGAAATGCTGGTGGACGACTTACTGGTCAAGCTGGACGAATGCGATACGCGAGGGCTCATCCCGTTCGCATTGGTCGCCACCATGGGCATCACCGTTACAGGCGGTTTCGATCCCCTGGACGAGATTGCGCCCATCTGTCGCGAACGCAATATCCACCTGCATGTGGACGCGGCCTTCGGCGGCCTGATGAGTCTCAGTCATCGGGGTCAGGAAATCTTCAAAGGCGTGGAATACGCCGATTCCGCTATTTGGGATGCGCACAAGTGGATGCAGGTTCCCCTGACCTGTACCGCCTTGATGGTGCCCGACCCCAAGGTGCTGAAGCAGGTCTTTTCGTCCAACGCGGACTATCTGTACCATCCCCAGATGGTGAACACCGCCCAGACCGATGACCTGGGTCAATACACCATCCTATGCGGTAAACGTTTTGACAGTCTTTGCCTGTGGATGCTGATGAAAGCCTTCGGCGAGAACCACTACCGCAACCTGGTCAACGCCCGCATGGAATTCATGTGCGACCTGACCGGCCTGTTCAACGACGACCCCGATTTCCAGTTGAGCTACGAACCCCGCTCGCCGCTGGCCTGCTTCCAATTCCGACCACCGTCGCTGGAGGACGCACCGGTGACCTACCGGGACAATCTCCACCGTTGGGTCCGCGACCAATCACAGCGCAATAACCTGGCCATGTACAACATCGCGCGCCTGAAGAACGAAGATCACTTCCGAGCAGTCTTCATCAACCCGCTGACCACGGTGGAAGACATGCGCAACCTCTTGGAAGAAATGAGAAACCTGGCCTACACCTACCTGAGAGAAAACCCAAGGTAGAGTGAACAAACGCTCCCTATCTCATCGTTATGGTAGGCACCAAGACCGGACCTGAATCAATTCCGTGCTTATCGGTAAGGGTGCGTTTGTTCGCTTGGGACACTCAAAACCATAAGCCTGAAAAAAGAAAACTCCCGAAGGGAAAAACCGAAAGAGGCCGGGCCGGCAAACCCTTCGGATGCAATGTACCTCTGTTTCTCACCCAAGCCGAAACCGCTCACCAACAACTAACGAAGTGGCTGAAATGCGTCTAAGACAGGTGGGAGGCGGCATCGCGGCGATAAAGGATCTTCAACACCGGTTTCATAAAAATAACCTGTTGGCGAAATATCGCGCTTAAGGTTAGAATAACATCTACGTTTTTAAGATCCAATCGACCACGACAAAAGAACATACCAGCTAGAGCAAACGGCATGTGAGGCTATTCCTATGGCAAAAATCGCTCCCTCTGATTTTACTCGCGGTAGTGAACCCTATCGGCTGCTCTCCATGGACGGGGGCGGCATTTACGGCCTGGCTACCGCTATTATGCTCCGTAAACTCTGCGAACGAGACCCGGACTTCCTAACCGGAAGCGACATCTTTATGTTTACCGGAACCTCCGCCGGCGCCATCAATGCGCTGCTTCTGGCCAAGAGCCCGAAACCCAGGGAGGTGGCGCTTTCCGGCGAATTGGAATCCTTTTGGAAGGAAGCGGGCGTATATGCAGCCTATGACAATCTCTGGCTGGAGTGGTACGCGCTTTGGGGTTTGATTCCCTGGTTCGCCACCGACGGCTATATCAAGGTTCTGAAAAAGTATTTCGGCGATCTGCGCCTGTGCGATCTCCCCCAACGAGTGATGGTCACCTCCTTTCGTTGGTCCGGTTCGCAAAGAATCAACTCCGACAGGCGATCCTGGCGACCCAAGATGTTCTATAACTTCCCGTTGACGGAAATCGACCGGCGGTGCAAGATTGTCGACGTTGCCTACGGCGCCGGCGCTCCCCCGGGATATCGCAGGGTGATTGAAGGCGACGGGGACGGCGGTATTTTCGTTCCCAATCCCTGTACAAACGCCGTGGCTAAAGTGGTCGCCTTTCAAAGGGCACAGATCTCGAAAAACATGCGGCAAACCGGAGACACCCTGCTTTTCGCGGCCGGCTTGCACCGCACCTACTACGAGCGGGTGGAACTGTTTGCCCGAAGCGACGCGCCGGACGGCGAAAATGGGTGGGATCCCATTACCGTTGAAGGGATTGGTTTCCTCAATTCCCTGAAGCAAGCCCTGGGGGAAGGCTTGCCTGACTTCGAAGCAGGAGAAAGCAATGATGCGGAGAATGCCCTGATAAGCGAAATCGACCGATTGATCGATGAAATGAACCAGGGGGTAGGCGGCGAACAACCCGTGACCGCGCGTGAATTCCTCGGTTGGTTCCGCTCCATTCACGGCCTCGTTGCCGATCAGTACTTAGTGCTGAGCACTCTCGCCGAAGGGCCCGCCGGGGAGAGTATGGATGAAGAATTACGTCATTTTGTCGCGTATGTTCGCCGGGTCAGCGAGCGTACGGCAGGAAGTCAGAATGAGACCAAAGCCCGAGACGCGTTGATGCGCCTCACTCCGCATTTTCGGGTCGATCTGCGTACCGCAAGGGGCCTGATCTATCAAATTTCCCCCCAAAATACCGACATCGTCTCTCGCATCGCCATGTTCTCCATGGGTGTCTGCACGCAACTTCCTTATTATTGGCCTACCGATATCAACCTGGGCTGGCTGAATTTCAACTACTACCCCACCAATATTCCCCAGAATAACTGGTGGTGGCCTTCCTATTTCTATTCCTTGGATGCGCCCTCGGAAGATGCCGTCTACGAATGTACTCAATTATTGGGAAGAGCGTTTTACCGTATGAATCCCCCTTTGCTTCAAGTGCCTCAGGCCTTGCCGACCCTAAAGGCCATGGCTCTGGCCAAATACGACTTTTGTCGCCGCTTCATCGTGAACCAGGTAGAGAGGGTAACCGAATCCCCGACAGCCTTGGAAGCGGTAACACAGGGTCTGGAATTTCTCCGCTCACCGTGGTGGAACCACGGCAGCCAGTCAATGAACCCGTCCATTCCACCCGTCCAAAACCAAGCCGCCACATTCGAGTGAGGAACCATGGATCTTGTTTCGCAACGATTTGAGGAGCTGTCTGAACGGCAACGCCGACTGCTGAAATTGATGCTTCGCGAGGAAACGGATGAGGCCGTCGAGCCCATTCGCCCTCGCGACAAGGTGGCAACCGACCTGCCGCTGTCCTTTGCTCAGCGGGGCTTGTGGTTCATGAACAGGCTGGCCCCGGAAGAGGCTTTCTACAATCTGCCCTCGGCGGTGCGCCTGCGCGGTGATCTGGATATAGCGGCCATGCGGCGCACGTTTCAGGAAATCGTACACCGTCACGAGACCTTGCGGACTACCTTCCCGGCCCGCGACGGCAAGCCCTGCCAGGTAGTTGTGCCTTCGCTTGCTCTGGAGATTCCGCTGCACCAACGTCCCGATTTGCCCCCGGACGAACGCGAGCGCGTCATGACGGCGCGGGCCACACGGGACAGCTTGCAGCCCTTCGATTTGGAAACCGGACCGCTGATCAGGGTCTCGCTCTATCGAATCGACGATCGCGATCACATTCTACTCTTCAATATGCACCATATCGTGGTGGACGGCTGGTCCATCGGCGTGCTGAACGTGGAGATTCCACTTTTATACGATGCCTTCCGCAACGGTAAGCCCTCGCCCCTGCCGCCGTTGCCGGTTCAGTTTGCCGACTATGCCTTATGGCAACGCCGTGTGCTCTCCGGCGCCTACCTGGAAGAGCGCCTTGCCTGGTGGCGTGAGCGCTTGGAGGGTTTACCCGCCTTGGAACTGCCGTCCGACCGGCCGCGTCCCGCGGTGCAAACCTTCGCGGGCGCCAGGCAGTACTTCGGCCTGGACGCGGAGCGCACCGCCGCCCTGGAAGCGCTTTCAGAGCGCAACGGCGTCACCCTGTTCCAAACCCTCCTGGCCGGATTCCAGCTGCTCATCGCACGTTACAGCGGCCAGGACATGATCGCGGTGGGTACGCCCATGGCAAGCCGCACGCACCGGGAGATCGAGGGGCTGGTGGGTTTTTTCGCGAATACCCTGGTACTGGTCACCGATCTATCCGGGAATCCTCCGTTTGAAACCCTGCTGACGCGAGTCAAAGAAACCACGGTCGGCGCATACGCCCACGCCGATGTGCCCTTCGAATTGCTGGTGGAGCATCTTAACGTGGCGCGTGACCCGGGCCGCAACCCCATCTTTCAGGTCATGTTCAGCCTGCAAAAATCATCGGTGGAACAACTGGAGATCCCGGGCCTGGAAGTCTGCCGGGAGAATTTGGATAACGACACCACGCACTTCGACCTGGAAATGCATCTTTGGAACCACGAGGGCAAGTTGGGCGGCTATCTCTCTTATAGTAAGGACCTGTTCGAACCTGAAACGGTGTTGCGCATGGTGGGCCACTTCGTGGTTCTATTGGAACACCTGGCCGATGCCCCGCAAACTCCCATCCTGCAACTGCCCATGCTGACCGGGTGGGAACGCGACTTCCTGCAAGGTATCGGCGAGACGACGATCGGGGCTGAAACACCGGCTCATCTGCTCGTGGCCGAAGTGTGCGGTCGAAACCCGGGGGCTCCGGCGGTCCTGGACCAAAACGGTAATACTCTACTGACCTACGCACAATTACCGGTTGCCGCGGGGTCCCTGGCGGCCGGACTGCAGCACGCCATGACCAACGGTGAACGCCGTGTCGGTATCGCCCTGCCGCCCGGCCCGCAACGTGTCACGGCTGTGCTGGGCGTTCTGGAAGCGGGGGCGAGCGTGGTTCCCGTTGCGGTCGGCAATAACTCACCACCCGCCGGCTTGCTGCTGGTGGATCGTGATGACGACCGTTATGCCGATTTCCCCGGGCGGGTCATTGTGGTTGACGTTGCCGATGAACATACGCCGCTTGAAACCATTGCCGACCTGGACCTGACGGCATTGATGATGCAGGGTTCCGGCAACCCCGTCGCCGTTTCCAACCGCGCCCTGGCGCAACGCATCGCCTGCCTGCAACAACGGTTCAACCTGACCGTCGGGGACAGGCCGGCCTTGCATGCCGCCTCCGACGATGATTTCATGGCCGTGGAAATCCTGTGGCCGCTGACGCAAGGCGCGGCCCTGGTTTGCCCGGACGATCCCGAAAACATCGATTGGCCTGCCGTCTTCGCTTGCGCTACCCACGCCAGGTTTCATCCCGAGAAACTGGCCGAGCTATTAGCCGGTGCGGAAGGAATTCGGGGCGGACACATACGTCAAATCCTTTGCGGCGGCGGTCTGCTGCACCGGCAAACCGTGCGGACCTTCCAACGCAAGATGGACGCCGAGTTAATCTACAGTTACTGCCCGCCGGAGGCCGCCCGCGAGGTTTCCTTCGTCAATTGCAGCGACGCAAGTGGTACCGGTGTTGTCGGCGCGGGGAACCGCTTTTACCTGCCCGTCTGCGTGTTGGATGACGGCGGCGGACTCGCTCCTATCGGCGTACCCGGCCGCATACAACTGGACGGCCGGCCGACCGGCGATCGCGGGCGGCTATCGGCCGACGGCAGCCTGGAACTGCTGCCCCCGTCCGGCAGGGTGCACGCACGCGGCGGCAGGCGTTTCAACCTGGCGCGCATCGAGGCTGTCCTGCGCGCCCATCGCGCCGTCCACGATTGCCACGCTCGCCCGACCGAAACCGGCGAGATCATTGCCTACGTCATCTCAGGCGGTGAAGTTCCCACGGAAGCTTTGGAAAAGCATGTTACCCAAAACCTGCCTCGCTACTTACGACCGGCCGCTATAGTGCCGGTTAACCATTTCCCGCTGAACCGATGCGGCGAAATCTGCAATCACACCCTCAGCGAGGTGGAGGTGGTGGACGCCGATCTGGTGCGACGCTGGGAATCGGCCCTGCTCAAGGTTTCCGGTGTCGTCCGCCTGGCGGTGACAACCTTCCCGCGCGAGGAAACGACCGCACCCGTCCATATCTCGGACCTGTTGCCGACGGTCGAACGCCGGGAGACAAGATCGTCCCCGAAGCCGGCCCCTGATCTCCAGGCCGTAGACCTGCCGCGAGCCTTTGCCGACGGCGGCCCCCTGCATATTCCCGCCGATGCGCCGCGCACGCTAAGCGAGGCATTTCTGAAAAGCGCTTCTCTGCCGGAGGATCGCGGCATTCGACTGGTTCAAGACCGGAGCTGCTTTCTCTCCTACGCCCGATTGGCGGAGCGCGCCCAACACCTGCTGGCCGGCCTGCAACAACAGGGTTTGCGACCCGGCGATCGCGTCATCTTGCAAATCCAAGACCTGGGCGATCACTTCGCCGCTTTCCAGGCCTGTGTGCTGGGTGGCATTATTCCCGTTACCGTGGCCATGGCGCCCACCTATAGCCGCAAGAGCAGCGTGGTCAACAAGCTGTGGAACATCCACCAACTGTTGGGCAATCCCCTGGTTCTTAGCAATCGCGAAAGCGTCGCCGCCCTTGCTTCCGTGCCCGCGCTGTATGAGGCTGATCCGAATGGTTTCCAGGTGGCTGCCGTGGAAGATCTGGCCCTGGATACCAAGGGTAAGATTCATCCGGCCGACCCCAAGGACGTGGTCTTCTATCAGCTGACCTCCGGCAGCACCGGCATCCCCAAGTGCATCCGGGAAACCCACCACGGCATCATCCACCATATCTGGGGCTCCAAGCAATTTTGCGATTACAGCGAAGATGACATCACCCTCAACTGGCTGCCCATGGACCACGTGGTGCCCATCCTCACCTGTCACCTGAAGGATACCTATCTGGGTATTCGCCAAATCGTGGTGCGCACCTCCGTCATCCTGGCCGATCCCCTCATCTGGCTGGATCTGATGGAGGAACACAAGGTCACGCACACCTGGTCACCCAACTTCGGCTTTAAACTTGTCAGTGACGCCCTGGCCGAAAACCCCGGTCGCAATTGGGATCTATCCTCGCTGAAATTTGCCATGAACGCCGGGGAGCAGGTTACCGAAGCCGTGGTGACGGATTTCCTCCGACGCACCGATAGTTTCGGCATCCGCTCTCAGGTCATGCAGCCCGCGTTCGGTATGGCCGAGGTCTGCACGTGCATGACCTACACCAACGATTTCCGGCCCGATTCCGGTGTGCACCACGTGGCCAAAGACTCTCTCACCGGGCTTCTTCGCGAGGCCGGTTCCGACGAGGACGCCATGGCCTTCGTCGATCTGGGACCGCCCATGCCCGGCGTGCAGATTCGCATCACCGACACTCGAAATCGCATTGTGCCCGAGGGCGTCATCGGCCGGTTTCAAATTCGCGGCGAGGTGACCACCCCCGGCTACCTGAATAACGAAGAGGCCAATGCGGAAGCATTCGTGGGCGACGGTTGGTTCAACTCCGGCGACCTGGGTTTTATCAAAAACGGCAGACTGTCGTTGACGGGCCGCGAGAAAGAGATGATCATCATTCGCGGCGCCAATTTCTACTGCTATGAAATCGAGGATGTTGTCAACGGCGTGCCGGGAGTCACACCTACCTTCAGCGCCGCCTGCGCCGTGGACGATCCCACCACGGGCACCGAGGGCCTGGCCGTCTTCTTCGTCCCGGTCGACAAATCTTCCGGCATAGACACCGCGCTGTTGCAAAAGATCAAGGAAACGGTTGCCCGAGACGTGGGCATTTCGCCGTCCGTCGTTCTACCGCTCAGCGAGGGCGAGTTCCCCAAAACAACAAGCGGCAAGATTCAACGCACGCAATTGAAGAAGTCACTGCAACAGGGTCGGTTCCAAAAGCGCCTGAAAGAGGTAGACCTGGCCCTGGCCAACGAAAACACGGTCCCGCCCTGGTTCCACCAACAGGTTTGGAAGCTGAAATCAGCGCCGTCGGCGCCCGTGGAGGGTTTGCGCCTGATCTTCCTGGACAGCGGCGGTCTGGGCGATAACATCGAGGGCGATGCCGTTTTCGTTGAAGCCGGCCGTGACTTCACAACCCTGGAACCGGGCCGACGTTATGCCATGGCTCCCGATCGGGAAGACCATTACGAAACCTTGATGAACGCCTTGGATGAGGCCGGACGCAAGCCCGCGCAAATCATCCATCTCTGGTCTTGCGACTACCATCGCGACGATGACGAAAACGACCGCCGAGCCATGAACGCTGCCGGCGCAATCGGCCTGACGGCCCTTGCCGCTTGTCTCATTCGCCGACAGTTTCGTGGAAAGCTTCTGGTCGCAACTCGCAACGCAATAGCCGTGGATGCCGACAACGTTGTCCTGCCGGAAAAGACCGCGCTCATCGGTTTGGTGCAAACCATCGCCGCTGAATACCCCGATCTGAGTTGCCGATTGGCGGACTTGGAACCGGAAAGCGTCGACCCGTTCGATGAACACGACCTGGGCGGCGGTGATCTCGTGATCGCCCGACGCGCCGGCAGGCGTCTGGCGCCCTACCTGGCTCCCATGATCCCTTCCCAATCAGCCTCCGACCCCTTCAAAGCGGGCGGGCTCTACCTGATCAGCGGCGGTCTTGGCGGCATCGGCGTCCACGTTGCCGAGTTCCTGCTGCAACACCACGGCGCCAACCTGGTCCTGCTGGGACGCACGCCGCTTGAAGAAAACGAGACGCGCCGGACGGCCTTGAACTTATTGCAGGCCATGCCCGGCAGCGCGGCCTATGCCCGCGTGGATATCACGGACACAGCGACGCTCCGGGAGATCGTTGCGGAAGCGGAGGCCCGGACGGGCCGCAAGTTGGACGGTATCATCCACCTGGCCGGCAGTTTTGCGGGTCGGCTCCTGCATGAGGAAACACCCGAAACCTTTGCCGAGACGCTACGGGCCAAAACCGAGGGTAGCCGAGCCCTGGCCTCCATACTACCCGAGGGTGCACTCTTCCTGGCGTTCGGCTCGGTCAACGCCCTATTCGGCGGGGTTGCCGCCGGAGCCTATTCCACCGCAAACAGCTATCTCTCCGGCTTCTGCGCATCTCTCCGCCGCAAAGGTTACGACAGCCGCTGCCTGGCCTGGACCATGTGGGAAGAGGTCGGGATGAGCAAGGGTTACCTGATGAAAGATCGCACCAGGGCGCGCGGCTATCATCTCATCGACCATCGGCGCGGCATTGCGTCTCTTCGTGCCGCACTGAACAGCGGGCTGCCTGAAGTGATCATCGGTCTGGACGGCGCGAACCCGAACATTCGCCGATACATAGCGACCGGCTCTCTCGCCCGCATTCAATTGGGGGTTTTCTTCACGGCGGACGCGGGGGATCCTGAAACTCGTCTGCGCCGGGTGGAAATGACCGATCGCTTCGGCACCCCCTCCCACCCGGAATTCATCCGTCTGGAAACCATGCCTCTACTGGAAACCGGCGCTCCCGACCTGCAAGCCCTCCGCAACCTGCGCGGCTTCAAGAGCGCCGGCGCACCTCGCGTGGCGCCGCGCAACAGCCTGGAACGCACGATTGCTCAAGCATGGCGCGAGGTGCTGGGCATCGAGGAAGTGGGCATTCACAACAGCTTCTTCGAACTGGGCGGTCAGTCCGTTCTGCTGGTACAGGTGCACAGCAAATTAAGCCGGGTGCTGAATCGCAACTTCACGGTGGTGGAACTCCTGCGTTACCCCACCATAAGCACCCTGGCCTCCTGGTTGGGTAAGGAAACCAAGGCAAAACCCGCCTACGACGCCGCCGCTGACCGTGCGGCCAGGCAGAAGCAAGCCCTCAAAAAACGAGTCAAACCAAGAAGGAGACCCAGACGATGATGGAACCGGACGAACACGATGTGTCTGCTGAACTGCCCGAGGAAGAACTGCCGAAAATAGCCGTGGTAGGCATGGCGGGCCGTTTTCCCAAGTCGCCCGACTTGGACGCTTTCTGGCAGAATCTGAAGGACGGCGTGGAGTGCATTTCCTTCTTCAGCGAGGATGAATTGATCGAGGCGGGCGTCACCCCGATGGTGCGCACTTCAGAGGCATTCGTGCCTGCCCGCGCCGTTTTGGACGAGGCCGCACATTTCGATGCGCATTTCTTCGGCATGAGTCCCAAGGAAGCCGCCAACACCGACCCCCAGCATCGGGTCTTTCTGGAATGTACCTGGCATGCCCTGGAGCACGCGGGTTACGACCCGGCTCGTTATGACGGTCTGATCGGCGTGTATGCCGGCGCCGATGTGAATACCTACGCCTTGAGCAACCTGGTCCTGGGCAAGGAAGGGTTGCAAACGCTGATCGGCAACGACAAGGATTACCTGGCCACGCGCGTCGCCTACAAGCTGAACCTGAAAGGCCCCGCAATCACCATCCAGACCGCGTGTTCCACATCTCTGGTCGCCGTGCAAACGGCTTGTCAGAGCCTTTTGAGCTATCAATGCGACATGGCGCTGGCCGGCGGGGTGGGCATTGCCTTCCCGCAGAAGGCCGGCTACCTGTACCAGGAGGGCGGCATCCTGTCGCCGGACGGTCATTGCCGCGCCTTCGACGCCCAAGCCGGCGGCACCGTGGGCGGCGACGGCGCAGGGGTGGTGGTTCTGAAACGCTACGAGGACGCCGTGGCCGACGGCGACACCATTCACGCCCTGATCCTGGGTTCAGCCGTCAACAACGACGGCTCGGCCAAGATAGGATTCACCGCACCGTCCGTGGAAGGCCAGGCCGAGGTAATCGCCATGGCGCAAGCGGCTGCCGATGTGGCGCCCGAGACCATTACCTATATAGAAACCCACGGCACCGCTACCGGACTGGGCGATCCCATAGAGTTCTCCGCGCTTCAAGACGTATTCTCGGCCGGCACGGATAAGAAACAGTTCTGCGCGATCGGCTCGCTGAAAAGCAACGTGGGTCATATGAACTCGGCGGCCGGTATCGGCAGTTTCTTGAAAACGGTTCTGGCGCTGAAACACAAGTGGCTGCCGCCCAGTCTCCGCTACGAAAAGCCCAACCCCATGATCGATTTCGACGAAAGCCCCTTCTATGTTCAGGCCGATTCCTCACCTTGGGAAGTAGACGGGATACCGCGACGAGCCGGCGTCAGTTCTTTCGGTATCGGCGGCACCAATGCCCACGTCATTCTGGAAGAAGCGCCCGAACCGGAGGAAACGGAGGCGACGGTTGGTTACCTACCCCTGATGGTTTCCGCCGCTACGCCGGAGGCCTTGGACGCCCGAGTGGCCGATCTGAAATCCTGGTGTGAACAGAATCCGAACACGGCGCTCGTGGACGTGGCGAGCACCCTGGTTCGCGGGCGCCCCCTGCTGAATCATCGTCGTATGGTTGCCTGCAACGATCTGGCCGAAGGTTTGGCCGCCCTGGCCGATCCGGGCCGTTACCTTACCGGCTCCGGCGAAGCCAAAAACGGCGTGGCTGCTTTCATGTTTCCCGGCCAGGGCGCGCAATACGCGGGCATGGGCCGGGGGATCTATGAGACAGCCCCCGTGTTCCGGGAGGAACTGGACCGTTGCGCCGCCTACCTGCAACCCAAACTGGGTTTGGATCTGCGCGATCTCTTCTTCCCCGCCGAGGGCATGGCCGGCGACGTCGACGCCCGCCTTAAGCAAACTGAAATCACGCAACCGGCCCTGTTCGCCTTCAGCTATGCCCTGGCCAAACAATGGACGGCGTGGGGCGTTCAACCCGACGCGATGATCGGTCACAGCGTCGGCGAATACGTGGCCGCCTGCCTTGCCGGAGTGTTCTGCCTTGAAGACGCCCTGGACCTGATTACCGAACGCGGTCGCCTGATCGGCGCATTGCCCGGCGGCGCCATGCTGGCCGTCTCGTTGGATGGGGATGCCTGCCGCCGCTTCCCAAATCTGTCCATCGCGGTTGAAAACGGACCCAACGCCCTTGTATTGGGCGGAACCCATGAAGCGGTCGACCAGGCGCTGGCTGAACTGAGAGCCGAGGGACTGCCCGCAACCAAACTGCACACCTCCCATGCCTTCCATACAGCCATGATGGACGGCGCGCTGGACGCCTTCGCCGCCGCCGTGAGTCGGGTGGAACTGAAGCCGCCGCAAATCCCCTACCTTTCCAACGTAACCGGTACCTGGATTACTGAGGCCGACGCTTGTGATCCCGGTTATTGGGTGCGCCATATTCGCGGTCGCGTTCGCTTCGGCAGCGGTGTTACCGAATTGCTGCGCGAACCAGACCGCGCCCTGTTGGAACTGGGGCCCGGTTCCACCCTGTGCACCCTGGCTCGAAAAAGCCCGGCCTGGGACAGTCATCGTGTCGCCGTGACCACGGTGCGACATCCGCGTGAAAGCAAGGCCGACGAAGCCGTGCTGCTCGAAGCCCTGGGCCAAATTGCCCTGGCCCACGTGCCGGTGGAATGGGATGCCTTCTTCCCCGAACCATGTCGGCGCATTCCTTTGCCGGCCTACCCCTTCCAACGCGAGCGCTACTGGAACGATCCGCATAAAGCCTTGCAAACCGCGTTCGACCAATCCGATGCCTTGACCGGTAAGCGTCCCGATGTGGCCGATTGGTTGTACATGCCGACCTGGAAGCGAGCACGACCCGTGCAACAGGGCGAGCCGGTCGAGGGCCCGATCCTGTTCTTCAGAGAGAAGAGTGATTTCGACGAAGCCTTTATCGAGGCACTGAGAAAGGACCATCGCGTGATCACGGTGGCATCCGCTTCGAGCTTCAGCCGCGACGGGGATCAGTTCACCATCGACCCCGCTTTGCCCACAGACTACCAGTGCCTGGCCGATGAAATCCACGCGGAAGAACATCCCGCCAAGATCATCCATACCGGCGTGCTGCAAAGACCGGTTCACCCCGCCTACAGTTTTGAAGAACTCCAGCAACGGGGCTTCTCCAGCCTGATGTCCATCGCCCGCGCTTTCGGCGCCAAACAATGGGACCGGCCTATCACCCTGGAAATGATCACCGACGGCGCCGCCGATGTGACCGGAGGGGAAGCATTCGACCCGAACAAGGCAACCGTCATGGGGCCGTTCCGGGTTATTCCCCAGGAATATCATCAGTTGATGACCCGCCAAATCGATATCGTTCTTCAAGGCGATCACCGGGAACACAAACGGCTGATCGGCAGGACGGTTCAAGAGATCTCGGCGCCGCTGACCCATGCGCGCGTCGCTCTTCGGGAAGACCGCCGCTGGGTGGAAACCTTCGACGAAATTACCGACACGGAACTGCCCCAACCCGATGCGGTGTTGCGTGAAGGCGGCGTCTACCTGATCACCGGCGGCCTGGGCGGTATCGGCCTGGTGCTGGCTGAATGGATGGCGGAATCCGCAAAGGCCAAACTGATCCTGACCGGCCGCAAGGGCCTGCCTCAAGTGGACGGCTGGGATCAATGGCTGGAAACCCACAGCGATCGCGACCCGGTCAGTTTCAAGATCAACAAGATCCGTCACCTGGAATCCCTGGGTGCAGAAGTGATGGTAATCAGCGCCGATGTTGCCGACCGGGAACGCATGGCCGAGGTTATTGCCGCCGCCAAAGAGCGCTTCGGCGAGATTCACGGCGCGATCCATGCGGCCGGCGTGGTAGATCAGGCCATGCTGGCGCCCATCCACGAGGCCACGCCCGAGCAGGCCGCTGTCCACTTCCGGCCCAAGATCCAGGGGACCAACGTGCTGAACGAGGTTCTACCCGATGACCTGGACTTCCTGGTGCTGTTCTCCTCGGTAGCAACGGTGCTCGGCGGTCTCGGCGGCGCGGCTTATGCGGCGGCCAACGCTTACCTGGACGCAAGGTCCCAAAGTGCCGAACGCCGGCTGACGATCAATTGGGACGCCTGGTATCCCTCGGAAGAATCTCAGCTCAGCAAGGGGGATGTGCCTGCCTGGGCGCGCTTCGCCATCCTGCCCAAAGAAGGCTGCGAGGCTTTTGCCCGCATCCTGGATTCCGGCTTGGACCGTTGCCTGGTGTCTACCGCCAATCTGCAACTGCGCCTGGATATGTTGGTGCGCACCGACAACCGGGAAGCCCTGGAACGCGCCGGCGCCCAAGACGCGGAAACCCGTCACGCCCGCCCCATACAGGCCGTGGAGTACACCCCGCCGCGCGATGAAGTGGAAGAAGTGTTGTGTGAAATGTGGGCGGCCCTGTTGGGGATCGACAAGGTGGGCATCCACGACAACTTCTTCAAGCTGGGCGGCGACTCGCTGGTGGCCATTCAACTGTCCACCCGCCTGCGCGATACCTACGGCGTGGATATTACGGTCAACCACCTGTTCGACGAACCCACCATCGCGGCGCTGGCCGACAAGGTTCGCGCTTGTCAAGCCGTGGGCGGCGCCGACCTGGATGCCCTGGGCGATAAACTGGACCTGATCGAGAATATGTCGGAAGAAGAGGTGGCCCGACTGCTGGCCTCCATGCAGGACGAAGGAAGTGATGCATGAGTGGATTGAGCGGCAGGATCGAGAACCTGTCCCCCGAAAAACGCAAACTGCTGGCCATGTTGGCCAAGAAAAAGAAGCAATCGGAGCCCGAGCCGGAAGCGACGGCGCCGGAAGCCGTGGATGAAACCGAAATCATCAGGGATGATCAGTTCTTCTCGCTGGAAACCGGCGTCTTCCCCGAAAAGGAAAACGTGCGAAAACTGTACAACGCCGTCACCAACCAGTTCAACGCCGGCGGGTTCGGCAACTACGCCGTCTTCCTGAACTGGGGTTACCTGCCCAATGACAACCCCACCTTCTCGCGGGTGACCCTGCCCGAAAACGTGATCAACCGCAATCCCACCCGCCTGGTGCTTGAACTGATCGGCGATACCCCGCTGGACAAAAACACCGGCGTGCTGGATGTGGCCTGCGGTCGCGGCGGTACGGTTACCGTGTTCCGCCGTTATTTCGACGTGGGCACGGTCAACGGTCTGGACCTCTCCAACGCCGCCGTCGCCTTCTGCAAGAAGACGCATACCTGGCCCGATACCCACTTCACCGCCGGCGATTCCGAGAACCTGCCCTTTGCGGACGAGAGCATGGACGTGGTGACCAATATCGAATCGTCCCACTGCTACCCGAACATCGAAAAATTCTACAGCGGCGTGTGGCGCGTTCTCAAACCGGGCGGGCACTTCCTCTACACGGACATGCTGCACACCGTACGCATCCCGCAATTGGAACAGGCGCTTCAAGATCTGGGTTTTCAAATTGTCCGCAAGCGGGACATCACCAGTAACGTCCTGCTCTCATGCGATGAGATTGCCGACGCCAACACCCGGCTCTACGCCGACGGCAACAACGACAATGTGATCTCCAACTTCCTGGCCACACCGGACTCGCGCATCTATAAAGAAATGCAGGCGGGTCAACAACAGTACGTAATGTATAAGATCAAAAAACCGGAACGAGGTGACCATGTCGGATAAACAGGCGGTCAACAACGGCGCGAATGTTTCCGAGCGGTTGGGCAACCTGTCCCCGGAACGCATGGCCCTGCTGAAACGCATCATGGAAGAACACAAGGCCTTGGAAGATGACAACGGACAGCCGGCCGGGGAGACGCGGGCAACGCCGTCCTCTCCCAAGTCGGAACCGACGGCTGCATCCTCCAATGCGGACGGAAACACCGATACCGCATCGCCGCCGGGCCACGCGGAATCCGATTCGCGGACCTCATATCCACCGCCCGGCGACACCGAGCCGCAATCACCCTTCAATACGCCGCCGGGCGGCAACCCCTGGGCCGCATTTCAGCCTCCGGGAGGCGGCGGTGACCAAAACCCCTTCAATCTGCCGCCGGGAAGCAACCCCTGGGCCGCGTTCCAGCCTCCTCCGGGTAATAACCCCGATCCTCAGAATCCCTTCAATATGTCGCCGGGCGGCAACCCCTGGGCTGCATTTCAGCCTCCCTCGGGTAATAACCCCGATCCTCAGAACCCCTTCAATCTGCCGCCGGGAAGCAACCCCTGGGCCGCGTTTCAGCCTCCCTCGGGTAACCCCGATCCTCGGAATCCCTTCAATATGCCGCCGGGCGGCAACCCTTGGATGTCCATTGGCATGCCGTGGGGAGGCGGCTTCCCGCCGCCGGGAGGACCGGGTTTTCCCGGAAGCCCGCCGCCCGAACCTCCCTTCGGCGCGGGTTACGGCAACCTGCCGCCCTTCGGCCCGATCGTCGGGCTGAAGCCCGACGGCAGCCGTCCTCCCTTCTTCCTGGTGCATGCCGTATTCGGTTCGGTGTTTCCCTATCATCGCCTGGCCATGCACATGGACCCGGAACAACCCGTTTACGGCATCCAGTCGATCGGCCTGGACGGCGTCACCAAACCCCAGGAACGCATCGAGGACATGGCCGAGTTGTATATCGAACATATCCGCCGGATACAGCCGGAAGGCCCCTACAATCTGGGAGGGTATTCCTTCGGCGGTTGGGTGGCCTATGAAATGGCCCGCCTGCTGGTTTCCAAATACAAACAACCCGCGGGTTTCACGGCAATTCTAGGCGTGGGTCTGCCCCTGGGCTCGTTGAACCCGGTTTTGATGGAAGAAATCCAAAAATGGCTGGATCTGGCCGAAGACTACATGCGTCTGATGGTCAACACCAGTCTCTCCGACCAGCAACGCGTGGAGACCGGAAGCTGGGACCCTACCGCCTTTATGACCCCTTTGCAAAAAGTAGCTTACGCCAATAATCTCGCGCAACTGCGCTATGCGCCTCCGCCCTACGCGGGCAGCCTGGACCTGCTGGTCACCGAGGACCTGAAGCACCAGACCTTTGTCGACCCGACCATGGGCTGGCGCCTGATGGCCGCCGACGGGGTGACCACCCACCTTTGTACAGGAAACCACATATCCACTTTTCAGGAACCACATGTCAAAGATCTGGCGGAAAAGCTGACCGCCTGCCTGGCGCGACAGGACGCAGGTGAATAAGGAGCAAGCGCATGATTTTTTTCGATGTCCCCAATTTTATCCCGCCCGGTAAGTCCGCCTACCGCATCGTTTCCATGGACGGCGGCGGCATCTATGGTTTGGCCACGGCTCTCTTGTTGAAGAAGACGATCGATGACAAAAACAGCCCCCAAGACTTTCTCGCCCGTCAAACTGTCCACTTGTTCTCGGGAACATCCGCCGGCGCCATCAATGCCCTGTTACTGGCAAAGGAGGAAGATCCTCGCGCTTTTGTAATCGGAGGCGGCTTGGACGAGTTTTGGAGGCAGAGCGGTACCTTCGCCAACGAAAAAAATCCCATCGATGCTTTTTGGAGCTGGTTCGGACTCACCGCCTGGTTGGGCACCTTGGATTTCCAGGAATTACTCCGCCAAACCTTCGGAGATATGACCTTCCGCGAATTGAAAAATAATGTTCTGGTGGCCACATTCGATTGGTCCGGCGTCGACGGCCGTCATTGGAGGCCCAGGTTTTTCAGTAATGGACACGAGGCCGACTTAAACCGACGCGTTGCCGACGTTGCCTATGGTGCGGCTTCGCCCCCGGGCCTGAGAGCGCTTGTCGACGGTTTGGGCGACGCCGGTATCTTCGCGCCCGATCCCTGTACCAATGCCGTGGCGGCCGTCATCAATTACTTGGGAAAGGACGATCCCGGTCAATATCTGAAACACGTATTCGCTCTGTCCGTGGGGGTTGCCACGCGCCAACCCTTCTACTGGTTAAAACAATTCAACCTGGGAATGTTGCCGTTTTACTTCTGGTTGCCGACCAACCCTTTTACCGGCGATTATTACCCGCCCGGGGTACAATCGGTTTTGAACGGCCCGACCGACGATACCGTCTGGGAATGTAAAAACTTGTTGGGTGAGCGATACCATCGCCTCAGCCCGAGGGTCATCGGCCCGCCCAACTTACCACCCACCCTGATTGCCACTTCCTGGGCCCGGTTTCCGTGGTGGCAACAATACCTGATAGGGGAAATCACAAAAACCCTGGACAGTACAACCGCCATGGATTCAGTCGTTGATACCGCGAAATATCTCAAAAACCAATGGAACTGAGATGTCCGATCATTGGAGGCCCTATGTCTGAACAGCCCTATTATCGAGCCGAACTCGGCAACCCGCCTTATCAGATCATCAGTCTTGACGGCGGGGGAATTTACGGATTGACCACGGCTTCCCTGCTGCGTCAACTGTGCGATGCGCAGCAGGATCAGGATAGCCCGCGTTTTCTGGAGCCCGCGGAGGGGCAAAAATATCTTTTCGCGGGCACCTCAGCGGGGGCTATCAACGCCTTGTTGATGGCCCGGTACGAGAATCCCAGGGACTTCGTGCGCTCCGGGCAATTGGAAGCCTTCTGGGGCGAGCCCGGCATCTACGCCAACCTGGCCGATCCCGTTGCCTCCTGGCTCAGCTTTTTCGGCATAACCGCCTGGTTGGGCAGAGCGGATTTCGAGAACCTGCTCATGAAGACCTTCGGTGATGAAACCCTGGGCGACTTGAAACACAATGTGCTGCTGACCACGTTTGACATGAGCGGCCAGGAGAGTCCGATTACGGGACAAATGCAGTGGATGCCGGATATCTTCTACAATTTCGGCCCGAGAAACCGGCCCGACGTGCTGTTACGTGATTTGGCTTACGCCGCCGCCGCGCCGCCTTCCATGCGCGCCGTGACCCGCGGTTGGGCGGACGGCGGTATCTTCTCACCCAATCCTTCAGACAACGCTCTGGCCAAAATGATTCAGGTCATCCTCATGCGTGACGAGAACGACCTGGAAGAGGGTGGTACCGATTTACTACGGCAGGTTTTGGAAAAGATAGAGGTTATGGGAGATTTGCGCAGCATAACCTTGTTTTCGGTAGGCGTGGGTTACCGCACCCCCTATTATTGGACATCCAATTTCGATTTCGGGTCGACCCTTTTTACGATGCTGCCGACCAACCCATGGACGGGTCATTTCTATCCGCCTTTGGTCAGCCTCGGCCTGGATGCGCCCGGCATGATCGCCGAAAAGCGAACCTGGCTCATGCTGGGCAAACACGCCTTCCGCCTGGACCCACCCATCCTCCAGCCGCCCTTCTTCCCGCCCACACTGATCGCCACGGCCATGGCCCGCTTTGATTTCTGGCGCCTCTATTTCGTGGATCAAATCCAAAGGGCTACCCATTCATCGGAGGCACGGCGCTACCTGGAGAGAGCTCTTGATTTCCTGAACTCCGATGACTGGCGCAATCCAAGACGCGACCTGTTAGCGATTAACACGGAAGTGACCAATGGCTGAAACCAGTTATCGAATCCTCTGCATGGACGGCGGCGGCATTTACGGCCTGACCACGGCCGTCATGCTGCGCCGGCTCTGTCGTCGAAACGAGGGTTTTCTGGATTTCAAAGTCATTCGTAAGCATTATTTCGCGGGTACTTCGGCCGGGGCGCTCAATGCTCTCCTATTGGCGCAAGAAGAGAACCCGAGAACGGCTGTCCTCAGTGGAAAATTGGAGCGATTCTGGGCACACCCGGGAATTTATACCAATCAGGTCAACCCCTTCACGGCCTGGCTCAGTTTCTTCGGCCTGACGGGATGGCACGGTGAAGCCGATTTCGTCCAATTGTTGAAACAAACCTTCGGTGAACACACAAAATTGAAGGACTTGAAACACGATGTGATGATCAGTACCTTCAGTATGGACGGTTCGCCCCCCGCTAAGGGCATCTACCATTGGCGACCCAAGATTATCTACAGTTTTCCCGAAAAGGAAGGTGAAGTAGAGCCGGATGGTGAATTACCGGTTTGGCAGGTCGCCTACTGGGCCGCCTCTCCGCCGACGATGCGGTCAGTGCGGGACGGCTTTGCGGACGGCGGCATTTTCGCCCCGAATCCCTCGGACAATGCGCTCGCCAAGGTAGTTCGCGTCATCCTGGGAGGGGACGGAATATTCACTAACCAGGATAAATTGGATTTGAACAGGTTAAGCCGAATCGTCTTATTTTCCCTGGGCGTGGGCCGGAAACCGCCCCGCTACCAATTCAGGGATTTCGACTTCGGCATGTGGCCCTTCATGCTTTGGCCGACCAACTTTCTGCAAGGTGAAATCTTCCCGCCGACGGTATCGCTCTCCCTGGATGCACCCGGTCTTTATGCTCAATACAAAACCAAACTGTTCCTGGGCGAACAGGCATTCCATCTTGACCCGCCCCTCTTGGCGCCGCCTTTTTTTCCACCGACCCTGATCGCCACGACGCTTTCGCGTTTCGACGTTTATCGAAATTTTTTTGTTTCCGCAATCACCAATCTGATCGAGTCGCCGGAAGCCCAACCCTACCTGGACGAGGCCGCGGACTTTCTCGAAGAACACTGGAAGGAGCGGGACAGAAAGGAGCCGGAGGAGGGAATACCCCGAATCCAACTTGACGGTTTTGGGCTTGAAGCGATGCATTCAAGCGCCGATGTGGAAGCCCGGATCAAGGAAAACCAGGTGTAATATTGCATATTTGCGGGCTGTGATCGGGTTGTCTTAGGAACCTATTGCAACGGCAACCACCGGCCTGATCCGTCGAAATGGGCGCATCGTGGGCCTCGCGGCGCGTCCATCGGCTGTTTTGGACGGGACGGTGCGTCTCGCAACGCGTCCAAACTCGCCGAGCGCCGGCTCGAAATCTCCACCAACGCGCCCAGAACAAAACGGCACAACCTTTTGAATATGTTGTTCGGCCCCATCTGCCCGAAAAGGCGTGTTTAGCACATTTTCAAGTTGTCTTTTTAAGTATAGGTTTGATTTGGGGTGACAAACCACTCTTTCGATTCCGAGGCTCTCAGAGACACCTTCGGTTGAAACCGGGCTTCCCGATGAAGTAAGATGAACCGGCCACGCGCATAAATAATCATCGATGGAGCCGATGCATGAACCCCCTCCACAAAGTGGAGGTCATGCAAGCGAAATCACGTTTGGCTCATATCAGGCTCAGCAAAAGTTTCAACCCCTCCACAAAGTGAAGGTCATGCAAGTCATACCGGGTTCCGGCCCAATGCGATTAAGTCAAGGAGCGATGTTGGTGCTGTCCGAATGCCACATGACCTGGTGTTTTGTAAGGCACTGATCTTTTTGCCTTTGTTACCGTCTTCTTATACCCCGAAGGGCGTTATTTAATACCAGCCTCAGGTTGGTCGTGATGACTCCGTCATCGCGGCCTACCTGGGGTAACGGTCCCCCATTCCCCCTACCCCGGAGGGTGTTGTGTACCTGGATGCCATGGGACAAACCGGTGGAATCAGGTCATGCAACAAGGGATGGCTGATTCTGCCGGCGCTGCCCATCAGTTTCAACCCCTCCACAAAGGGAAGGTCATGCAACTGGTGTGAGGTCTCGGTTGATTGCGAGGGCGGATAGTTTCAACCCCTCCTCAAAGTGAAGGTCATGCAAGCGTCTGCGAAGGAGGTGAGTTTTACACCCTGTGGACCAAGTTTCAACCCCTCCACAAAGTGAAGGTCACGGCGGTCGGGTGCTCTCCAGCCCTCTTACTTATCTAAAAACCAAATCCGGGAAAAGGTTTAATCTTTTTCCAAAAAATTTCCAGACGGCGGGCAACTGTAACACCTGTCCGAGGGCCGCAACATGGGTCCGGAAATTAGGTAAAGAGAGCAATGGAAACCCATCCGCATTGGTGGGTTCCCATCGCAAATCCTCAGCCGTTGCCGGGCAATCGTGCGTCGCCGGTATGCCCTGGTCAACCAGGTCCGCGACATGATTTTGAGAATGCGGCAACAAAATCATCCCGAGGGGCGTTACGAGCTGGGAGCCACCCAAGCCCAAGCCGCCTTCTTGGGCGAAGTCGACGAGGAATTGATTCAAAGCCATTCCGAGTGGTGGACCAATCGTTCTACGGCGACCAGGGCGCTGCAACAGGCAGCCCGGGCATTCGCGAAGAGGCGTGAGCAGGTGGTGGAACATTACGACGGAGATCTTCAAGAGGCAGTATTCGCCCTGGCCAAGGCCCACGGCATCCCCCGCAACGCTGTCCGAAACATGTTGAATTGGAAGGGCGGTTGATCTACCGGTTTGTTTGCCTAATCGACCTGCCGATTGCAAGGCGGTTACGGTTTCCTTTTCGGTTTGGCCTGGCGGGGCTTTTTCGTTTTGGAAATGGACCGTCGATTCGGGTATGATAGCCATGCGACCGCGGTTTGCGGGGGAGGCCGGCTTGCAACAACCAGTAAAAACACGGGAAACGGTTCTTTGTGTTGATCTTGACGGCACCCTCATCCGAACAGATCTACTTTTCGAGTCCCTCCTTCTTGTGCTGAAAAAACGGCCCTGGCTTTTGCTGATGCTCCCCTGGTTTCTGCTGCGCGGTAGGGCTGCCCTGAAACACGCCCTTGCCCGGTACGCCGTCCCCAATCCGGCCTATCTGCCCTATCGTGAAGACCTGGTCAATTGGTGTCGAAAGCAGGCCGAAGCCGGGATACCCGTCTACCTGGCCACCGGCAGCAACGAGGTCCCGGCTCAAGCCGTCGCCGATCATCTCGGCTTCTTCAGCGGTGTCATCGCAAGTTCTGCCGAGCATAATAACAAGGGGTCCGCCAAGGTTTCCGCCATCTCTTCAACGGTCGACGAGGCGCCGTTCCGCTATATCGGCGACAGTCGGGCTGATCTGCCCGTATGGGCCGCGGCAAAAGAAGCCGTTCTGGCCGGTAAGGGGCTGCGTTACCGGGACAAGGTAACGGCGCAAACCCCGGTGGCCGAGGTTTTTGGCGATGAACCGAAAAACCGGGTCAAAACCCTGCTGAAAGCTTTGCGCGTGCATCAATGGGTGAAGAATATCCTGGTTTTCGTACCCTTGTTCACCGCGCACATCTACACGCAAACCGACAAACTGCTCGCGGCCCTGTTTGCCTTCATCGCTTTCTGCCTGGCTTCATCCTCGGTCTATGTCCTGAACGATCTCTTCGACCTGGAAGCCGACCGGCGACACAAGCGTAAGCGCAGTCGGCCGTTTGCAGCAGGCGATCTTTCCATTCCTACCGGACTGGTGCTGGTCCCCCTGTTAGCCGGCGGCGCCGTCGCCGTTTCCTTCTTGCTCCCTCTAGATTTTCTGCCCGTCCTGGTTCTCTATCTGGTGATCACGCTTGCCTATTCCGTTTACCTGAAACAAAAGGCCCTGGTCGACGTTCTCACCCTGGCCGGATTATTCACCATGCGCATCTTCGCGGGAACCTCGGCGCTCACCGTGGAACTTTCCGAGTGGTTGTTGGCCTTCTCCATGTTCCTCTTCCTGTCGTTGGCCTTTGTCAAGCGTTATGCCGAGTTGCACAATCTGCGCATCCAGGGCGGTGAAACCACGCCCGGTCGCGGTTATCGCGTGGACGACGATAACCAGTTGGCAACCTTCGGCATCACGGCCGGTTACATGGCCGTACTGGTTTTTGCCCTGTATATCAGCAGTCCCAAGGTGGCGGCTCTCTATACCTTCCCCCGCTATCTATGGTTGATCTGCCCTCCCATGTTCTACTGGATCAGCAGGATCTGGCTGGTCGCCAAACGCGGACAGATGCACGAGGACCCCATCATCTACGCCTTCAAGGACAAAGCCAGTTATGCCGTGGGTGTGGTCGTGATTGCCATGGTCCTGGCCGCTACCTAGGTGACGGGTATGGATACGCGTTCATGGGGGCGGTACCCCAGGCAGGAACAGAAGATCCATCCGGTGTTTTGGCGGCACTTGCCCTTACCGAAGCCGGCGGGCTCCATGTTGCCGCACGGTTTGGGCAGAAGTTACGGCGACAGTTGCCAGAATGAGGGCGGAACCCTGCTGTTGACAACGGGCATGAATCGCTTGGTATCCTTCGACGCGGAAGAAGGTCTGCTGTGTTGCGAAGCCGGCATCAGCCTGAGCGATATTTTAGATTTCATCGTACCGCGCGGCTGGTTTCTACCGGTGACGCCGGGGACGCGATTCGTTACCCTGGGCGGAGCGATTGCCAACGATGTGCACGGTAAAAACCATCACCGCGACGGCAGCTTCGGTTGTCATGTCACCCGGTTCGAGTTATTGCGCTCGGACGGTTCCCGCCGTCTCTGCTCAGCCGCCGAAAACCCCGAATGGTTTCGGGCAACCATCGGCGGCATGGGCCTGACCGGCTTGATCACCCGGGCCGAGATTCGTCTGCTGAAGATAGACAACCCCTTTATCGAGGTGGAGAACATCAAGTTCAATAACCTGGAAGGTTTCGCCGGACTGGCTCGCGAATCTGACGAGAACTACGCCTATACCGTTTCCTGGATCGATACTTCGGCCCCGGGCCGGAAGCGTGGTCGCGGCATCTTCATGCGCGGCAATCATGCCGGTTCGCAATACAATCATCGACGTCGCAAGCCGCCTCGGGCGAAAGCTTTTCCCGTGGAGGCGCCCGAGTTCCTCATCAATCCGCTTACCGTGAAATGGTTCAACACGGCCTACTATCACAAACAGCTCAGACGCCGAGTCGCCGGGGTGGTGGACTATGAACCCTATTTCTATCCGTTGGATGCCGTCTTGCATTGGAACCGGGCCTACGGCCGACGCGGTTTCCTGCAATACCAGTGCATCGTTCCCGATCTCGGTACGGTAGCCGCGATTCTTGACAAGACCGCGCAACATGGACAGAATTCTTTCCTGACGGTCCTCAAGGTCTTCGGCTCGAAGCCCTCGCCGGGGTTGATGTCCTTCCCGCGTGAGGGCTTGACCCTGACCATGGACTTCCCGGTCAGTGCGCGGGTGACGGCCATGTGCGACGACCTGGATGTGATCGTAGCCGACGCCGGCGGTTCGCTTTACCCGGCCAAGGACGCCCGCATGCCGGCCGCGCTGTTCCAACAGTTCTTTCCCCGCTTTAAAGAGTTCGAAGCCTATCTCGATCCGGCCTTCTCATCCAGTTTCTGGCGCCGCGTGACGGCCCGGCAGGAGACATCTGATGCATAACATAATGATTATCGGCGCTACCTCCGGCATTGCCCAAGCCGCGGCGCGCCTCCTCGCAAAGCAAGGCGCTCGCCTGTTCCTGGTTGCACGCAACGGCGAGGCGTTGAATGCCGTGGCGGAAGACTTGCGCACGCACGGGGCCGCGGCGGTGGGTTCCCGGGTGATGGACCTGAACGATACGGCCGGCCACGGCGACCTGGTGCAACAGGCGAATGACTTCCTGGACGGCAAGATGGACACTGCCTTGATTGCGCACGGTTCGCTGGGAGATCAAAAGGTCGGCGAGACCGATTGGCAAACAGCGCAAGCAGAGTTTCAAACCAATTTCCTCAGCGCCGCCTCGTTGCTCACGCACCTGGCCAATCGCTTCGAAGCCGCCGGGAAGGGCTGCATTGCCGTGATCAGTTCGGTGGCCGGGGATCGGGGGCGGCAGAGTAATTACATCTACGGCGCCGGCAAGGCGGCCGTCAGCGTATTCGCGGAAGGTTTGCGCAACCGCCTCTACCACAAGGGTGTGCATGTGGTGACCATCAAACCCGGATTCGTGGCCACGCCCATGACCGCCCACTTGAAGCAGGGTCCGCTTTTCGCCTCACCCGAAACGGTGGCAAAGGGAATCCTCAAGGCCATAGCCAAACGCAAGAATGTGGTCTACCTGCCCTGGTTCTGGCGCTATATCATGTTGGTGGTGAAGTTGATGCCGGAGTTCATCTTCAAGAAATTGAAGATGTAACCCCGGCAGGCGTGCTTAACCCTCGTCGCCGTTTTTGTAGACGGTCTTGCCGCCGACCACCGTCATCAATACTTTGGTCGACTTGATCTTCTCGGCATCGCCGTCGGTGATATCTTGGGAAAGCACCACGAAGTCGGCGTACTTGCCCACCGAGAGCGTGCCCTTGACGTCTTCCTCGTAGGCCGCGTAGGCGTTATTGGCGGTGTAGCACTTCAGCGCCTCCAGCGGCTTCAAGGACTGCTCGGGAAAGAAGGCCTCGCCGTTGTCCTGCTTGCGTGTCAGCATGGCGTAATAACTGGGCAGCGGGTCCACATCTTCAACCGGGGCGTCGGTGCCGTTGGTGACCACCGCGCCGGAATCCAACAGGCCGCGCCAGACATAAGCGCCGGACCGCGCACGCTCTTCGCCCAGGCGCTTCACCACGAAGGGAGCATCCGACGTACAGTGCACGCCCTGCATGGAGGCAATCACATCCATTTTGGCAAACCGGGGGATGTCCTCGGGGTGCAGGTGCTGGGCGTGCTCGATGCGCCAGCGTTTCTTTTGGCCGGCCAGAACCTTTTCGTAGACGTCCAAGACCTCGCGGTTCCCCCGGTCGCCGATGGCGTGCGTGCACAATTGCAAGCCGGTTTCCAAGGCAATGTTCGCGGTTTCCGCCAAAGTCTCCAACGGCATCACCTTCTGGCCCACGTGGTTTGCCAGGTCGCTGTAGGGCTCCAGCAGCCAGGCTCCCCGGGAACCCAGGGCGCCGTCGATGTAACGCTTGATGCCGCCCACCGTCAGGTGACCGTTGCCGTAGCCGGTCAGTTTGTATTCAGCGGCTTTGGCTTTCAGGTTCTCGTTGCTCTCGCCCAGCATGACCCACAGGCGCATGTTCAATTTGCCCTCGTCGGCGGCCTGTTTGAAGAGATCGATATCGCTGAAGGAACTGCCGGCGTCCTGAAAGGAGGTAATGCCCTTCGCAAGACACTCTTGGACGGCCAGGTCCAGGGCCTTGCGTTTGGCGGCCATGTGTTGCTCGGGCGTTTTCTTGGATTCATATGCGCCGTGGGCGCGGCGAATGAGGCGCTCGGCATTTTCCTCGAAGACGCCGATCGCGCGGCCCTTGTCATCGCGAACGATCTTACCGCCTGCCGGGTTCGCGGTCTTGTCGTCCACGCCGCCCAGTTCCATGGCTTTGGCATTGGCAAACAGGGCATGACCGCTGGCGTGCGTCAAGAGCACCGGGTTGTCGGGTGAAACGGCGCTCAGTTTGTCGTGGACGGGATAACCCTCCACCGTGACCTCGGGCATGGGGTCGAATTTTTCCTGGTGCCAGCCGCGGCCCAGAATCCACTCACCGGGTTGCGCCTGTTTAACCGCCTCGGCGACCATGTTCACGATCTCGTCCCAGGTCTTGGCTTGACCCAACTTCAGTTTCATCTGGGCCTCGCCCATGCTGAGCAGGTGGGCGTGACCCTCGATAAAGCCGGGCAACACGGTCTGGCCGTCCAAACGCAACAGGTTGGTCTTGGGACCTTTCAAAGCTTCGATTTCGGCCAGGGAGCCTAAGGCCATGATTTTACCGTCTTTAACGGCCATTGCCTCGGGGTTGGGCATTGACTCGTCCAACGTGACCAGTTTGGCGCCGGAAATGATCAAGTCGGCGGTTTCTACAGGAGGAGTCGATACGTTACAGGCTGCCAAAAGCAGCAGGGCGAAGGGGATCGAACGAAAGAAATGCATGGGTGCCATCCTCATACCTAAGATGATGCATTCTAACCCAAACGGGCGATAACTGCCAAATACAGGGACACGGCAAAGCCGAGGCGATTTAAGCGTTGTTTGGCCGTAGGTTTACGGCTTGAAGGATTTGTCGGGATAGGGAGGCGGCACAGGGGGATTGACCGGCTGTTCCGCGATCAGTTTCTGCAGGTGGGCTACCGCTGCCTCCAGTTGGGCGTCCTTACCTTTGAAGGTGCCGTATGGCGGGTTGTCTACTTCCTGGTCCGGGATGACGCCTATACCCTCGATCAGCCATTCGCCGTCCGCGAAGACACCGAATTCCGGGGCCGTAGCCGCGCCGCCGTCTACCAGGCGGTTACTGCCGCTCAGCCAGATCTCGCCGCCCCAGGTTCGTTTGCCGATCACTTTTCCTAAGCCCAGTCTGCGGAAACCGTCCGCGAAGGCCTCGCCGTCCGATGCGGTTTTTTCATCCACCAGCACCACCAGGTGCCCGTTGAAGGCGTAGTGCATGTTGCTATAGGGTTTGCCCGCGCGACCCTGCCACCACATCCAGGTCTTGCGCATCAACTGGCCCAGAATCCAGGCGTCGATATTGCCGCCGTTGTTGTGGCGCACGTCGATGATCAGGCCCTTGCGGTTGAATACCGGGAAGTAGTGCCGTGCCCATTCGCTGTAGTTGGCCCGGCCCATGGCGCGCAGGTGCACATAACCCAGGTCCTGGTTTCCTTTCTGATCCACTTCCAGGCGTCGGGTGTATTCCCAGTGATCGTAGCGCAGGTCGCTGAAGGCGAAGCGGTTGATGGGTTTTACGATCACCTGTCGTTGATTGCCGCTTTTTTCGGCGATGTGCAGCAGCACCTGTTTACCGGCCTGATCCCGCAACAAAACACCGGGATGATCCACCGACAAGGCGGCGATGCCGTTGATCTTTTGGATGACATCGCCGACGACCAGGTCAACCCCGGGTCTGGCCAGTGGGGATGCCTCATCGGGCATGTCCGGGTCGGTGGGGTAGAGGTTCAATATACGGTAACCGCCGGCTTTTTCGTCCCGTTTCATCATGGCGCCCAGGAAACCCATGCTGTTCTTGTCCTGCGATTCGCGTTTTTCACCGGAGGATACACCCACGTGCAGGGCCGACAGTTCGCCGTGCAGTTTGCGCATGAGGTCTTCCAATTCTTCCCTGGTCGTGACCCTGTCCACCAGCGGCCGAAAGCGGTCGGCCATGGCTTGCCAGTCGACACCGTGCATGTCGGGGTCGTAGAAGTAGTCACGCATCAACCGCCAGGAGTCTTCGTACATCTGCGCCCATTCCTCGCGGGGGTTCAGGGGGAAGGACCAGTTATCCAGGTTGACCTTGTGCTTGTTCAGCTTGCCCGGCTTTTTTCCGTTCGCATCGATCACGTAGATTTCGTTACTTTTGCGAAACATGATGTGCTTACCCCCGGCGGCTAGAGCGTAAGTTTGAATGCCGCCGGCGATTTTCACCGGTTTCGGGTCCTTGTTCTCGATCGCCAGCGCCATCAGGTCGCCGCCGCTGAAGCTGCCCGTTTCTCGTGATCGGTAGTACAGGTGTTTTTCCGTCATGGCGAGGTCGGAGTAGTTACCGGGCGGTAAGGGGACCTCGAAGAGACGGGCCGCGATGCCGTTCAGCTCGATCGTGAGCTTGGGTTCCTGCTTGTCGTCCTTGGCGGCGGGATCGTCGCCCCGGGTTTTGTCCTTGGGCTTTTCGGTCTTTTCGGTTTTTGCGGTCAATTCGTTGTCGGGTTGGAAGGGCGAGCGTTGCCCTTTACCCAGGGCGATCAGGTATAGCTTGTCCCGCTTGTCCAGCATCGGCGAGGGCGCGTAACTGCCCCAGGGGCCGAAAGTGGTGGACAGCAGCCGTCGGCCCGAGAACATGGCCAGCCATTTGCCGTCGGCGCTCCAGGCCGGATCTCCGCTCATGAACCGATCGCTGGTGACGGCGGTGCTTTTGCCGGAGGTAACGTTATAGATTCTGATGGTGGAGAAGGTGTTTTCCGCGGGTTCCTCGAAAGCCAGCCATTGAGAATCGTGTGACCAGACCGGATTGCCCCCTGAGAAGATCGGAGCCCGGCTTATTTTGACTTGTTCCTGGTTGGTCGTATCCACCAACCAGATGGTGCCCTCCTTGTACTCGGTCAAAGCCAGGTAACGACCGTCGGGGGAGGGGACAGGGTCGCTACGGAAACCGGGGCCTCGGTTGGTCAGCTTTTCGGCCGGTTCGATACCCATCGGGTCCAGTCGCCAGACCTCGTTCTCGCCGCTTTTGTCGGAAACCGCGAACAGTTTCTTACCGTCCCGGCTGAAGTGGAGGCCGCGCCAGCGGACGCCCGCCTTGGGAGTCACTTCCACCAGGCGGCCCTTACCGGTCGGCGCGGTGAAGACCCTGCCGCGCGCGGTCATGGCCACCCGGCTGCCGTCCGGGGAGACGTGGACATGACTGATGCGTTTTGCGGGTTTTTTGATCCAACGCTCGCGAACCTGATCCAGGTCCGTCACCAGACGAATGGGGATGAGGCTGTCTTTGGCCGCGGCGATATCGTAACGGCGCAGGTCGGCGCCGTGTTGATAGACGATATTGCCGTCGTGCAGGGAGGCGGACAGAGCGTCGAAGGCCTTGTGACTGGTCAGTTGTTGGATGTCGCCGCCCCTGGTGTCCATGCTGAACAGGTTCATGATGCCGTCGCGATCGCTGAGAAAATAGATTCGATTCCGCCACAACATGGGATCGCTGCTGGTACCTTTGAAGTCACCGGTCAGGTTGACGGCCTCGCGTTTACCGTCGAACTTCCAGATATGTTCGATGATGCCGCCCTTATAGCGTTTGGTAGCGCTGCCCTGCCGCTTGAAGCGCGTGAAATAAAGCGTCCGGCCCTTGGGACCGTAAACGCCGTCAGCTGCCTGGGCCAGGGGAATGACCTCGTTCTCCAGGGTGGCCGGGTCCAGTTTGACCAACTGATCGTCGGGCAGGGTTGCGAAGTGGCGGGTGCGGTAGAGAATCCGGCCGTCCGGGGTCCAGCCCCGAACCGTTGCCCGGTCGTCCTGGTAAGTCAACCGCTTGGGTAGACCGCCGCTTGCGGGCATGACATAGACCTCGCTGCTGCCGCTGTGATGACCGGTGAAGGCAAGCCGGCTGCCGTCGGGCGAGAAGAACGGCGTCAGTTCCTCGCCGAGATGCGTGGTCAAGCGCATTGCCGTGCCGCCGCTCAACGGAACCGACCACAGGTCTCCCTCGGCGGTAAAGACAACCGTGTCGCCGTGAACGGTTGGAAATCGGTAATAGCCCTGAACGCCGCCTTGGGCCGGCTGCCACAAACATAAGGCCAGTAAAACGATCATAAGAATTCTCCTGGTGACGGGAACGCTGTTCAATCTTTAAGAAGAGACATAAATCCGGTTTGGAAAGGTGCGCTCTGATTAGCACCGTGTCCGATCGCCGACCGTGCACCGGCGGGACTTCAGAGGTTACTCTTGCTCAATCGGCGAGATCAGGAGGACTCAACTCCTCGACCAGTTCCAGAATGACACCGTCGGGATCGTGCGCGTAGAGTACTTTCACCTTGCCGTGAGGCGCCGTCTGAGGCGCGCCTTGAGTCGGCAGGTTCTGCGCCTTCAGGGATGCGTATAGGGCGTCGAGGTCGTTGACGGTAAGGGCCAGATGCCCGTTGGCGACCTTGTTGGAGGGGGCGGGTTCTACCGGCGTCCGGTCGGGATGGGAGTGATACTGAAGCAGTTCCACCATACCGCCGCCGGGAGCCGTCATCTTGACCCATTCCACATCGACGTCAGATATTCCTACGAGTCGAGAAATGAAGGGACCGGTCTCCCGGTCGCGTGCCTGAACCTGAAAGCCCAGGGTCCCGGTGTAAAAAGCCAGGGACCGTTCCAAGTCGCGAACCACAATGCCCATATGCCTGACGCTTGATATCACAAGACCTCCTCCTGTGCACAATTAGCCACAGAGTTGCAGAGAAGACTTTCCCCCTCCGTGTCCTCTGTGTCCTCTCTTCCTTTGTCTTCTTTTTATGCCTTTCAAGTTATTACCTCAAATCGAAATGCGCGATAAGTTTTCTTTCAATCATTCCAGGTTGAGGTTGCTCCGTTTGATGGTTGATGGTTCGTTTTTCAGGAGGAGAGGTCACAGAGGGCACAGAGGGGGAAAAAGAAAGTCGGCTTTTCTCTCTTCTCTGTTCGGTGTCCTCTGTAGCAAAATTCTTTGTTTTATTGGTTTTAGGTTTGAGTTACGGGCGTCGTCTACCAGTCTCGAAAGCGCTCGCGCTCATTGGACCGGTATAGCTCATTCGGCATCCGGTGACCCGGTCTGCAGGGCATTTTTCAGCCAGGCCCGGGCAAAACGCCAATGCCGGCCGGCGGTAGCGGTGCCCATTTCCAGGACGGCGGCAATCTCATCCATGTTCAGCCCGGCGAAGTAGCGCAATTCGACGATACGCGCCGCGGCTTCATCGATCCGGGCCAGTTTATTGAGCGCCTGATCCAGGGTCAGCCAATCGTCCAGGGAGTTGGGTTGTACCTCACTCTCGCCGGCCTCGTCCAGCGGGATTTGTCGGGCGTCGCCGCCGCGTTTCTGACGGCTGCCGCGGCGGGCGTTGTCCACGATGACCCGGCGTATGATCCTGGAGGAAACCGCGTAGAATTGGGAACGGTTCTCCCAATCCGCCTTTTTCTGACCCACCAGTTTCACATAGGCTTCATGGAGGATTTCGGTGGTTTGCAGGGTCAAATTACTACCGCCGCTGTAGATCACCGAACCCACGATTTTGCGCAACACGGGGTAGATCTGCTCGAATAACCGGTCATGAGCCAGGTCGTCGCCGTTCTTCCAATCATTGAGTAATTGTGTGATTCCATTGTCTGACACGATGTAAACTCCAAGGTCCGACGAACCCATACGACCGTGTGTTACGTAAATAGAAATGTGTGACAATACGGTTAGGCAAAATTGATGGATCACCTTTTCTGAATGCCGAGACCATTATAAGTGATAACTATGGAGAGAAACCATTCAGACCTCGGAATTGTGGCAGAAGGCTCGCGACATTTTCGACGCGGCGCTTGAGCTGCCGAAAGCCCAACAGTTCGATTTTCTAAAAGCCTCGTGTCATGGCGACACTCGTTTACTGGGTATGGTTCAAGGTCTGTTGGCCTGTGATGAAGAGGACGATACGCTGGTCTCTTCAAATGCTCGGGAACAGTTGGGCCGCGTGTTGGACCGTACCTTTGACAACCCTCGGGAAGGGCGGCGTCTGGGCCCCTGGCGATTGGCCGAGCGACTGGGTCACGGCGGCATGGGCGCGGTTTACCTGGCCGAGCGCGATGATCCCTTTCACATGAGGGCGGCGCTCAAGTTGGTTCGTTTCGACATGGAGGACGAGCGCGCGCGGCGTCTCTTCCGGGCCGAACGACAGATTCTGGCACAGCTCGATCATCCCAACATCGCCCGCCTGTTGGACGGGGGCGAGACGCCGGAAGGTGCGCCCTACCTGGTGATGGAATTTGTGGACGGGGTTCCCATTACCGAATATTGCGATAGTCGTCGCCTGAGTATTCGTGAGCGGATCGAGCTGGTTTGTAAGGTCTGCGACGCCGTTCAATACGCCCATCAGAACCTGGTCATTCACCGCGATATCAAACCCGGCAACATCCTGATCGATGCGCAGGGCGAACCCAAACTGCTCGATTTCGGTATCGCCAAACTATTGGAGGATCACGATGACAGCCGCACCAAGGCGACCCTTACCTCCGGCAGGCTGCTGACTCCCAATTATGCTTCTCCGGAACAACTGCTTGCCGAGCATGTGACCACCGCCGGCGATGTCTATTCCCTGGGCGTTCTGCTCTACGAACTGTTATGCGGAACGCGTCCGCACCAGTTAACCGGGCAATCCCTGCTACAAATCCAGGAAACGCTGGATCGCGGAACGCCTTTGCCCCCAAGCAAGGCGTTGGATACGTTGGACGATGCCGACATCGCAAGGGTTCGCGCGATCAGCCCTTCTCATTTGCGCCGCCGACTGAAAGGCGATTTGGACACCATTTTGCTCTATGCCCTGCGCCGCGAAGCCCACCTGCGTTATGCATCCGCGGGCCAATTCGCCGAGGATCTGCGCCGTCACTTGAAGGGCGAACCGGTATTGGCGCGACCCGGCAGTTGGACCTATCGCGCCGGCAAATTCGTCAAGCGCAACCGAACGGCGGTTGTGGCCGCCCTGCTGCTGGCGGTTTTCGGCGTGGGTTTTCTGATTCAGTCCCGAATTCAGACCAAACGCGTGGCTCGCGAACGCGATCTTTCCAACAGCACGGTGGAGTTGCTGGTCTCCTCCTTCCGTTCGGCCGACCCGGGCGAGGCCCGCGGTCGCACCCTCACCGCCCCTGAAATCCTCGAGAACGGCCTTGCCGCCGTGCGTCGTGAGAAGGACCAACACCCGGATGCACAGGCTACCCTGTTACTGGCGATCGGTCGAATCTATCTCAACCTGGGGGCGTTGGAGCGCGCGGACCTCATTCTGAACGAAGCGAAAGAGCTTCGCGGCGAGATCTACGACGAGAACGATCCCAAAATGGCGGAAAGTTATCACTACCTTGCCGAGTTATGTCACGAGCAGGGTCAGTATGACCAGGGCGAAAGGCTGGCCGAGGATGCCGTGCGGATTCGGCGAAATCAAAGAAACCCCGTCCTGACCGCGGAAAGCATGCTGCTTCTGGGCCGCTTGCTGTGTCGTCGCGGGGACCGTCTGGAATCCCTGCCGATCTTGGAGGAAGCCCTCGAACTGCTTCGCAACAACAACGCAAACGACGAAATTGTTTCCGATGCCCTGGTCGAACTGGCTTATGCGCGTACCGTCATGGGGGATTTCGATCCGGCGGAACAACTGTTAAAGGAAGCCCTGGCCATCCAAAACGGCATCACGGACCAACCCGATCCGAGAAAAGCCGTCATTCTGAGGCATCTGGGCAATATCTACCTGCGCCGTGAGCAACGCGACGAGGCCGTGCGTTACCTGGAAGAAAGCCTGGATATGAATCGACAACTGTATAACGGCAAACACGGCAATATTGCCGTCTTGTTGCACGATCTGGCCAAAATCAAACGCCGCCAGGGCGACCTGGACGCGGCAGAAGATCTGAACCGGCAATCCATTGCTTTAAAGCGGGAGTTGTTGGGCTACAACCATCCCAGCATCGCGGGCACCCTGCATAACCTGGCCATTGTGCTAACCGGCAAAAAGGACCTGGAGGGCGCCTTGGAAGCCGAATTGGAAGCCCTGGCCGTACACCGGGAATCCCTGGGCCGAGAAAACAGCAATCTGGCGACGCTGCATTGGAACATGGGTTTTCTTTTACGAGAAATGGGTCGACCCCGGGAAGCAGAACTGCATATGAGTATCTGCTTCGATTTGATCTGCCGGTTTGAACCCGACAATGTCCGCTGGCTGACCGCCGCCCGCGTGGATTGGGCGCGAGCCGCTCATGCCGCCGGCGAAAAAGATCTGGCGCGGAACATTCTGCAAGAAGGGTTGCGGGCACTGGGTCCCGAGCACCCCCTGGCCGAAAGGCTGAACAAACTATTGACGGAATATCAAAGCCTTGACTCGAACTACTGATTATTCGCGGCAACAAGGTTTTTTAAGAACCCTGATCGATTTTTCCGACCGGCGTCGCGTTCTGAATTGAAGCCGGACGGCGAACGGCGACCAATAAGTAGCCGTCCTGATTCGCGGCCGTTTCCTTGCATGGGCCGGCCGCGAATTTTTTTGAGTAAAATTCGAAACCAAGGAGCACACCATGACCAAATCATTTGTCTGCCTGGCTTTTATAAGCTGCCTACCCCTGCTTGCTCAACCCCCGGAATGCCGGATGCCGGGTTGGGACCTCGTTTCCAATGCAAGCAAAATTTCCGTGCCGGAGGTTCCCGAGGGCATCTGCGAGTATATCATTCTACAGGTGGCGGCCGAAATCTACCTGGCTCAACGTGTAGAACACGACAGTCCCTCAGCTGAGATGTTCACCGCCGAGGCTAAGGACTTGAATCGCCTGGCCTTGTCGGTGGATCTCGGCCAATCGAAGCTTGACGGCAGGGGATCGCTTCGCGTGATGGACATGGTCACCGGAACCGGCTCCATGTTGTTGGCCGTGGACCTGGTCATCGGGAATGAAACCGCGGCGGTTCAAGCCTGGTGGCAGGGAAATGACGAGGAGGCTTCCGGCGGAACCAGGCTCGGTATGGTCAATCCGGAAGAATGGCCGTTGCCGGAGGGTGAGAAATGCCAAATTGAACTCTATTGGCGACCCTCTACCGGTACTTACGCCAATGGTCAGGTGGATCTTTGGGTAAACGGCATTTGGGTTGCGTCGCAAACAGGTGTGGCCATGCCGGAAACGGGCTCCCGCGCACCGGATCGCATCCGCTACGGGACGATTGCCGTGGATGGAGTCGTCAAAGGCAGCTTGACTTTTTCGCCCGAGGGTCCGACGCCGTCAAACCCCTCTTTCTGAGCTTGGAAGAAACCCTTGCACCGCGAAAATAAATTAGCCTTATAGATGGATTCCCTGTAGCCCATGGTCGGTAAAGCAGTAAAATAGTAAGTGGTACGTCATTGCCTTAAATTACTGTAAGGAGGGATCGATATGAAATCGATCAAACGTCTTACCCTGCTCTGCGGGCTCGGCCTGGTTTTGGGCGGTGCTTTCTCCACCTACCTCAGCGCTTCCAATTGCTTCACACTCTGCACGACGAATTGTGAATTATGTCGTTATTGTTGTTACGAAGTTCCGGGCGTTTACGACTGTGTGGACGCATCACCGCCGGAGTGGTGCCCGTAATAGACTGGAAGGGGCGGCTTTGCCGTCCCTTTTTGCAGGCCTAATCGGCGATCACCACCACGCCCCTCGATTCCTCTTCGGGAATGGGGTTGGCTTTCACAAAAGCGGCCACCTCGGTAAGCGGACATAGAGCAAAACCGGCTGCCTCTTCCTCCCCGTCGAAGGTAAGCACCAGGGCGTTGCCGCCCACCACGCCGCCGAGGCGTTCAGCAACCGTGTCCGGCAGGTCCGCCGCAATTTCCTTGCCCGCTTTATCCAGGACGGACAGGGTCATGCCCTTTCCGGGATCGGCTTTCCAACGCCAAACGTAGAGCCGGTCGTTCCAATATTCCAGGTGATGCACCAGGGGGAAGTATTCCGGGAAATCGGCCTTGAACTTCAATTGTAAGCCCCGCGGGGGTTTTTTTGAATTGGTGCGCTCGATCAGGGCATTGCCCCAGTCGGTATTGAACGGAGTGCGTTTCCAGTCAGCGGTATAGGTGGTCAAGACCGATTTGCTTTCCGTGTCGAAAACGGAAATCTTCAGCTTGGGACCGGGGTGCGACAGGTAGGCGCGGGCGCCGTTCGTATCGGCGACCAGATGATAATTGTCCTCGGCCGGATTAAGGGCCATGGCTTCGCCCATCTTGAAAACGAAACCGTCATTACCGTCACTTTTGAAACCCTCGGGCCTCAGGTTCAGCACTTCCGTTTCGTTTTCCATGTTCTCATCGGCCCAATAAAGGACGCCCGGATCTTTCCTGCCGAAGCTGAACCGCCAGGTCCCGTAAAACCATCCGCCCTTGACCTTGACGATTTCGGTAATGTTGGTGCGCATATGGGCCTGGGAAACGAAGTTCCCGTCCAAGTCGAAGCGAATAACGGCCACGTTGCCGAAATCGCGAACGTAGAGCGCGTCCTCGGAAAGTATCAGCTCGAAGGGGTAGGTCATCTCACCCGGGCCCTTTCCGGCCTCGCCGAAGGACTTGATCAGTTTCCCGTCCGCGCCGTAGATATGGATTTTCTTCTCTTGACCGTCCAGGACATAAACGCGACCGTCCCGCGCCATTTTGACCTTGTTGCTACTCAATCTGGAATAAATCTCGGTATCGGTAACATGCCAGAGAGGGCCGCCCTCCAGCATGACCGTCATCAGCATCCAAAAAAACATAAGCTACAACCTCCACATCGATCGAAATACGATAGAGTTGGAGCAAGGAAAATGCCGGCGTCGATGACCGCTGATTCAGGGGCGCGTATTCTTATCCGGGGAACAGGTTCCTCATATGGGGAACCCGGAATGGGAAACCGGCCGGGGGCATTACCGTCGACAACACCAGTCCGGGCTCCCCACCCGAACCGGCACGGCAGTTCAGGTGAGGTTGGAAAAAAACAGCTGGGTTAGTTGCCGGCCGCGTCTTCTTCCATCTTTTTGCGGAGGCTCAGAGGACGCATATCGGTCCACACTTCCTCGATTTTGTCCAAGCATTCCTGCTTGTTACCGGAGAAACCGAAGTCCTTCCAGCCCAAAGCGTTCTCGCGATCGGCGGGCCAGATGGAATACTGTTCTTCGTGATTGAGTACAACCTTATAGACGGTGTTGTCTTCTTTATCGTCCCAACTCATCTTTTTCACTTCCATGCAAAAAATTTTGGCAGTCTGCACAAAAAAATGCAGATCAAATTATACCCGCTCCTGTTTCGACGGTCAAAAGATCGATGCAGTTTTTTTTATTTAAACCGTAAATACCACCAGAACAGCTATAAAAGTAACTCACGCAAGGCGTGAGGTTCATGGGTCGGTGCGGCGCAGGCGAAGTCACGGCATACATAGGCCGTCGCCTTGCCGTCCCGCATGTCCTGGCCTTGGGTAAACGGGGCCTGTTCGTTCAGGGCCGTGTCGTCCGGTCGCCTGAGTAACACGTGATCGGCGGGTTTGGCGTAGGTTCTGACCTCGCGGAGTAGGGCCCGTGTATCGGCATGATCGGGGTCGCCGGCAATCACGATCTCGCGACCGGAGCCCATCAACAGATCCAACGCGCACAGCAGCAGGGGGCTCATGGTGGGTTGCCGGTCGATCATGCCGGAGAAGGCGCGTATCAAATCACCGGCCAGGGACCGGTATTCTTCTTTGCCGGTCAGCCGGAACAAACGGGCGAGGTTGAGCGCGGTCACCGAGTTGCCGGAGGGAATGGCGCCGTCGTAGACATTGCAACTACGCAAGATCAGGTTCTCCGCCTCACCGTCCGCGAAATAGAAGTAGCCGTCTTCTTCCGAACGGAATTTGGCGACCGTAGCATCCATCAGCGCGGCTGCTTTGACAAGCCATTGCGTTTCCCGAGTTGCCTGGTGGATTTCCAAGAGACCCCAGACCAGAAAAGCGTGATCGTCCAAATGAGCGGTCAGCCCGGAGCGACCCTCGCGGAATCGTTTCACCAGGTTGCCCTGATCGTCCCGGAGATATTTTTCGGCGAACGCGGCCGCTCTGACCGCCGCCTGAGTATAGCGCTCCTCACCGAGAACGCGCCCGCCCATGGCCAGCGCGGCAATCATCAGGCCGTTCCAATCGGTGAGCACCTTGTCGTCTTTCAACGGATGAATGCGCTTTTCGCGGACGACAAACAAGCGTTCCCGCATGTCGTTCAGGCGTCTGGTCAATGCCTCGACGCTGCATTCCAGACGGGCCGACCAGGCCGCCATGTCCTGCGCGCCCAGGTGCGGAATATTGACCCCGGACAACTCGTGTGTTGCTTCATCGTGGAAATTGCCGCCGCGCTCGAAACGGTAGATCTTGCGGTAAAGGTCCGCATCTTCAGCGCCCAATACCTCTTCCAATTCGTCGAAGGTCCAGGTGTAGAACTTGCCCTCTTCACCCTCGCTGTCGGCATCTTCCGCGGAGAAGAAACCGCCTTCCTCATGGGTCATGTCACGTAGCACATAGGTGAAGATTTCACGGGCTACCCCTGCAAACGCCTCCTCGCCGGTTACCGAGTAGGTTTCCAGGTAGGCCATGGCCAGCATGGCCTGATCGTAGAGCATTTTTTCGAAGTGGGGCAACAGCCATTCTTCGTCGGTGCTGTAGCGATGGAAGCCGAAACCCACATGGTCGAAAATACCGCCGCGCCGCATGGCGAGCAGGCTGTGCGCAGCCATGTTCCGCGCCTGTTCCCGATCGGTGCGGGACCAGTAGCGCATCAAGAAGATGAAATTGTGAGGCGAGGGAAACTTGGGCTTGGAGCCGAACCCGCCCCGGCGATTGTCAAAGGTGGCGGCCAGGCCGTTATAGGCCCTATCCAGGGTATCCTCGGTCAATTCGTCGCCCGGATGATGGCTGGAGGAGGCGCGCACATGGCCGGTGATGCGTTCGGCTTCTTCCATAAGCGCGCCTTGTTTATTGCGCCAGGCCTCCTCCACCCGGCCGATTAGATCCAACAAGCCGATGCGTCCGTAGCGGCTGTGTTTGGGGAAATAGGTGCCCGCGAAAAACGGTTTGCGGTCATGAGTCAGCATCACGGTCAGGGGCCAACCGCCCTGGCCGGTGAGGGCAATGCAGGCGGTCATGTAGATCTCGTCCAGGTCCGGGCGTTCTTCCTTGTCGACCTTGATGCATACGAACGCTTGATTCAACCGCGCCGCCGCTTCCTCATCCTCGAACGATTCGCGCTCCATGACATGGCACCAGTGACAGGTGGCGTAACCGACCGAGAGAAAAACCGGCACATTGCGTTCCTCGGCCGCGGCAAAAGCCGCGTCGCCCCAGGGATGCCAGTCGACGGGATTGGCGGCGTGCTGCAACAGATAGGGGCTGCTTTCAAAAACCAGGCGATTCCACTTGGGGCCGCCGTCGAGGGGCAGACCGGCCAATTCATCCGGGGAAGGCAAAACAAGGCTGGACATGAGCACCTCCGGTTGGACCACACTCTAACACAGGGCGGAGCCAAGTTGAACTGAAGAGGTATACGGTTCGAAACTATTCCCCTGGTAATTTAGAGTCAGCGTAGAGATTAGAGGACTTCCACGGTAGCTTAGCAGCACTTTTTAAACGGCTTGCCTCTTGTGGTCTCCGTGCGCATGGCGTTGTAGTCGTAGGTCTTGTTGCCGTGTACCAGTACCGAACCGAAATCGGCCAGGGATACGGAACCGCCGTACTCTTCCAGTTGCTCGGTGTCGGGGTAGATTTTTACGTGGGAGGGTACGTAACGACCCACGAAACCCAAGCGCATCTCGTCCGTGTTGCCCAGGTGGGGATGAGAGGCGTGCATCAGGGTCGACCAGAAGATGATGAACTGGCCCGCTTCCATGACCATGGAGACCGCCTTGTCCACCTCGGGTTCCCAGTCGGGGTCTTTTTGCAGATGTCGGTAGTCATAGCCGAAGAAGCCGCGGCGACCGTCCTTCTTTTCCACGGTGTTGATCAAATCCGGTTGGTAGGGCATCTCCAGCGACTCGTCGTAATACATGTGTTCGTGGGTGCCGGGAATGAATTGCAGGCAACCGTTTTCAATACTCGCTTCGGTGAAGGCCGACCAGACGGTGATGGTGCCGCCAAAGTCCTCGGCATTCGGCCAGACGATTTGCGGTTTGCCCGACGCATTGGCGAAGGTATCGGCCTGGTGCCAGTCAGTGCCCTCGTCGCCGGGCATTTTGGGAAAGAACTCGCTGCGCCAGCACATCACATCCGGGCCCAAGATGGAGGCCACGCGATGCACGATTTCCGGCCGGCAGATGTGATCGGCCAGGAATGACATATCAAGATGACGGTCGTAATTGGCGATATTGGTGACGGCAGAATTGGTGTCTTCTTTGTAGATCGCCATGGAACGGTCGAATAGCTTGCGTCGTTCCTTACGCCAGATTGCCCTGATTTCATCGGGTTGATAGAGGGTGAACGGTCCGATATATCCCTGTTGCTTGAAAGTCGCCAATTCCTCGGGGGAGAGGAAAAATGATGGTTGTGTCATGGACCGAACTCCTGATCATGCATTACCCGGCGCGGCCCGAATATGGGTCTTTTTCGCCGAGGGGATATCGTCTCAAACACGCCGCTTCGGTTCAAGGCATAATTTGCAGTAGCGTGAACACGGCGCCACGTAACCCGTTCGTGGCAGGGACCGGACAGGTGTTTCTATCATGACGGTGCTTATCGGCATGGTGGTGCTGTGTTCGCGTCGGAGGGACCTGTATGAATCGTCATGAATAATACGTTTTCCGAAGGCGATTGCGACCGAAAAAGTGCGATGTGGCACCGACGTACTTCCCTTCGGCACACGGGCGCTCAGTCGCTGTGCTGCTTGTTCCTTCGGCGCGAACAAACCCGGCTCATGCCCGTAAGCACTAGCAGATAACTTCTATGGTTTTGGTCCCTTCCTGGATCATTACGCGGCCGGGCTTGTTCACGCTACCATAAAAAAGGCATGGTGGTGCCGTGTTCGCGTCGGAGGGACCTGTATGGATCGCTATGAATGATATGTTGCCCGAAGGCGGTTGCGACCGAAAAAGTTCGATGAGGTTCCCAGTGCATGCCTTCGGTTCAAGGGTACTCAGTCGCTGTGCTGCTTGTTCCTTCGGCGCGAACAAACCCGGCCCATGCCCGTAAGCACTAGCAGATAACTTCTATGGTTTTGGTCCCTTCCTGGATCATTACGCGGCCGGGCTTGTTCACGCTACTGTAAAAAG
>JAAUYB010092353.1_pt1 | contig 66766 bp, 39 predicted proteins | sample 7278071 | NCBI WGS metagenome assembly JAAUYB01 (sample SAMN14350121, study PRJNA611818) | marine sediment metagenome | isolation source: surface marine sediment (1.8m) | place: French Polynesia: Moorea | collected 2018-08
CCGTTTTCCTGCTTGCCGTGTCGGATGGTCAGGCCGCGTAGGGTAAGAGAACCCTCTTGTACAAAGATCACCCGGTCGTTGGACTCGGTAGTACTTGCAGCCGCCTGGATGATGGTGCCGGGAGCGCCTTGTAGGGTAATGTCCTTCTTAATGATGATACCGGACTCGGTGTGAATCGGGTCAGCAACCTCAATCACATCGCCGGGTGTGGCGGCCTCTAACGCGTCCCTGATCGTGGTGTAGGGACAGGTCGTACAGACCTGGATAGGTGAAGCAAAGGCACAGAGGGGAAACACGTACAGCAGTATGGTCTTAAGCCAAAGGGAACGCATAGACATTTTCTCCTGAATACGGCCTTCATTGTATCGATTCGGCTCCAATAAGGCCGACATGAAAACATGGGTGCACCATGACAACCAAACGGAGCCTGCCGAAGGCAGTGGTTGACGGAAAATAGAAAAAGCCCGATCAGGCGTCTCTTTCCTGACCGGGCTTGTGGGGGAACCGCAGGGTGGTTTAAGTATAATAGAATCTATACGATCGATAAAAGGGGTCGTTCGGCAAAATTGGGACCCCGTGAGAAGAGGAATACCTGAGTGACGATGATCAGCAAAATCACACAACGGAACATCACGACACTCAGCCACGAGAAACTACGTTTCTCTTTAATCGGCGCAACCTTGGAACCCAACAAGCGCCTTTTGTAAAAAAAATAGCTCCCAATGTAAAAAGACCTTTACAGTTGCTTGTGTCGCCTATGGGCCGACTTTTTGAACGCCATCAGTGCTAAACCACTTTTTTTTCATATACATAGCTTGGTAAGATTATGTTTTTCTATGGGTATGCAGCGTGCATAGGGGTCAAAATCAACGATTTCTAAGATTATGCAGATTACGGTACCGTGTTTTTGAAGCATTCGATTATTTTCATTTCCGGGAAAAGAACCGTTTCGACGCCATATGCATTGTCATTCGTGACATTTATCTCCTTAACTTTGTTTGTCGATCGGTTAGAATGGGGCCTCGGCTTGCCGGTCGCGCCACTTTCCACGCGCGATTTCCCCGGCTTCCGCTGTCTTTTTATCGATTTACGGAGGTATCCTACATGAAAAAGAAACTAAACTTGGACCAGCTCAAAATTACCAGCTTCATCACCGCTGACGACATTCGCGCCGGTCGCGCCGCCCTGGCCGTTGCCGGCCAAGAACTGGCTCCCGTTGCCGGTGAGACCCTGGACGAAGATCCCTGTACCTTCGATACTTTGCGCGACTGTAATTAAGTTGCCGCGGGTTCCGCAATAAAAAAGCCCCGGGCTCGCAATCGCGGGTTCGGGGCTTTTTCTATTCGGACGCTTGGGTATGGTTCTACTTGGAAGCCTGGACTTTGCCGTTTACGGTCAGTTTGGTTTTGTAACGCACCATGTAGAGGTCGCCCTCGTCTTCCTGCATGCCGTAGGCGTAGCCGTTGCGGAAGATCAGTTTCGTGGGTCCGCCGAACATGCCAGAGAAGATGTTGACCGGGATCTTGGGTAGTTGCGTCACCCCGGCGTAGCGACCTTCTTTGTCGAAGATATCGCCGGTTACCTCGCCCGACACCGCATCGTAGTTATGCACCACGATGAAGTAACCGTCCACCATGGGGAAGATGGCGTAGACCGGTGGTTTGGCCGGGGGGAGGTCGGCCTTGACAATGGCCCTGCGCACCAGCGCGGGCGTGAGGAAATCGAAGCCGGTCATCAGGCTCATCAGCTCGTCGTAGACGGGTTGCACCACGGCTTCAAGATGTTCCTCGCTGCGGTGGATGCGCTTGTACTTGCGCGTCACCAGCAGGTTGGGTTTCATGTCCTTGTCGTAACGCGTGATCTCGTAATGGTTGTTGATTGCCGTGTAAACGGTCCCGTCCCAGTCGAAGCCGAACACCGCCGTGCCGCGGGAGGGGATCTTGAACCAATCGGCCAGGAACTGAATCCACCAGTTGGGATCGCCGGCGCGACTCTGGTCAAAGATGACCTGATTGTCGTGCGTCAAGGCGAGTTTGGGTTTCATGTCCCTACCGAGGATCCCGGTGTGCACCTTCCGATCCTCGAAGGTAATCCACAGGGCCCCGGCCCACCGGTTGTCGCGGGAAAAGTTGAGCGATTGGATGAACTTACCGCTGACCATATTGGGCGTGCGGTCCACAAAGTTCATGGCGGAATCGAAACGGGAGACGGTGATCGAGTTTTGCGTGTTATCGAAGGCAACCGCCGAATCGTCGTTCATGATCTGGAACGAGTAGAGTTTCTGGAATTCGCCGGGGCCCCGGCCTTCACGACCGTGTTGGCGCAGGAACTTCCCGTCGGGGTTGAATTCCAGGATACGGTTTCCGCCGCTGTCCACGATGAAGATGTGACCTTTGGTGTTCACCTCGCAGGTAATCAAGCTGCCGGACCAGATCAGGTAATCCTCGTCGCTGTCGGGACCAATGCGCAGGTCCTCTTCGAAGGTCAGTTCCACTTTTCCATTGGGAAAGGGATTGTTGTCGATTTGGGGAACATCGGCAGCCCATGTTCCAACGGCACCCACCACAAGCAGTAAACAAAGCGAATGTTTCACCGCAACCTCCAGGCAATTTCTCAGCCTCTCACCGATTCGTGCAACGTTGGGGGGTGAAACCGGGTTTAGCAGTATTTTCGGAACATGGGCGCCGGTACTTGGGCAATATCTGTAAGTTTTTGTATATAAACGCATTGCCGCGACGTAAATCTACCGTCCAATACGTTATCAATGCGCGCGATTAAGTACATTTCGCATCGAAAAGTGTCATGCAAAACAGCGCTTGGTGACCATGGTCACCGGTCGGTTTCTTTGGTGAAAATTGCCTGGGTTAACGCCGAAAGAGCGCGCACTTCCCATAGCGTGACGGCGGGATATCCGGCGTCATCCCGCATTAAAAATATCCCCTGGAGTTTCCTGATGAAATTCACGACCCTTCCCCTGATTCTGTTACTTTTTACTTCTCTCTCCTTTTCCCAAAAAGCCCCTGAAATCCCCTTCGGCCACCCCGAGGCCCTTGAATTCCTGGAACAAGTAGGCCCCGCTCCCCAAGCCGAAGTTTCCCTGGACATGGAACCCAGTTTTAAATACGACCGCGCCGACCACGTGGCCAACGGTGTTGCCATGCGCAACCGCACTTCCGGCACCATCGCCCTGCGCGGCGTTCCCACCGACGCCCGCGTGATCCAGTCCCTGCTTTATTGGAACTTTTCCGACGGCAATGAAAAAGGCGCCGACACCATGCCGGTCCTGTTCAACGGCAACCTGATCCGGGGTCGCAAAACCGCCGACAACCCCGACCCCTGCTGGGGTATGACCGCCAACCACACCTACGTGGCCGACGTGACCGCGTTCACCAACCAGTCCGGTCACGCCAACCAGGACTACAGCGTGGTTCTGGTTTTCGATGAAGCCACTGACACCAGCGGCGTCAATCCCTGGGCGAATTTCGCGCCCCAGAACGTTCGACCCGAGGGCGCTTCCCTGATCGTGGTATTCGAAAGCGACGCTACCACCGGTCCCCTGACTATCTACGACGCCCTCAGCAACACCACCTTCTTCAACTCCTTCAGCGCCACCGTGGCCAACCCCGGTCCGCTGAACCCCGGCGGCGCCGACCTGTTCACCATGCTGGGCGCAGACGGCCAGTTGGGCGGTGGTTACAGCCTTGGGGCAACCAATGAAACCACTTTCTTCAACGGCGTGCAGATTGCGGGTCCCCCGGTTACCAACAGCGACTGGGACGGCAGTGACGGCTGGCCCCTGGTACAGCTTTGGGACACGCACACCCATATCGTATCCCTGACGGGCGCCACGTCCCAGATCAACTACAACACGGGCGGCGACTGCCTGGTGCCCGTTGCTTTCGTTCTGGACGATAAATAGAACCTTTGACCACCCCCAGGTTCCCCCTGGTACCGGACCCGCTCGCGGGTCCGGTTTTTTAGTTTGTATAGAGGCCGGCTGACACTCAAATCGCTCGTCTTCCGAGACCAGGTACGCCTCCAATACAGGACCGGAGGGGTCTGAATTTCCGATTCCCTGGAGGGGACTTTGGCAAATTCTGATAAGGATCGATTATGGGCCTGATGGATTCAGGCCCGTTTCCACTTCCTAAGCTCGTGTTGGACACCTGATGGGATGACCATTGGAAAAAATAACAAAGTTTTTGAGCCTTTTCCCAAATCTTTTTCGCACGAGTAGTTGAAGCCTTATCATCGCCTTAATTAAAGGAGCGGTTTGCAATGAGCCGATTTTATTTTCTTTTACTCTTTTTATTTACAAGCCTGATTTCAGCCGGCCCACCCCCCGGGGATCCCATTTCTAAAGCCCATCACTCCAGTCTCAAACAACTTCTCAGTCATCTTTCCGGCAAGAAAAAAGTAGATGCAGAAACTTTTGACCGTTTAATGTCCTTTTTACCCGTGGAAGAAAACGATCACCTTCCCCTTATCCTTACCGTAACCAACCCGGATTTGTCCCTACATGACGAAATGGAGGCCCTTGAAATCGAGAAATGGGGCCTTCGTGGTTCGATTCTAAGGGCCAGGGTACCTATGAAAAGCATCATTGCATTGGCAAATAAAGATTGGGTTCGTCTGATTGAAACGCCCGATATACGGCTCGACGATGTCGGTTTCGACCGGGGCGGTATTCAAACAAGCGAAGGCCTGGCGAAAACAAACGCCCGAGAGTACCACCAGGCCGGTTTCAGCGGACAGGGCGTAAAGATCGGCGTCATCGATACCGAATTTGGAAATCTGGCCCAGGCCCTTGCATCCGGTGAGGTTCCGACACCGCTGCAACAATACGACTGCAACGAGTCAGGCTGTACCCCGGTTGTCACGGTCGAAAAAGCGGGAGAGGACAATCACGGCACCGCATGCTTTGAAATCATTGCCGACTTTGCCCCGGATGCCACTTACTATCTGGTCGACCTGACGAACGGCAGTTTGATGGAGGCAGTCCAAACCCTTACGGCTCAGGGCGTACACGTGATTTCCATGTCGCTCGGGTTTAATCCGAGCGCGGGGCCGCTGGACGGTCGGGACCGCTTCAATCTGAACAACGCCATGAAGGAGGCTTGGGACAACGGCGCCGTGTTTGTCAAATCCGCGGGCAACTATAAGCAGAAGGCCTACAGCGCTACTTTTACAGGTGCTGATGACAATTTCCACGACTTCTACACGCTCAGCACTCCTCTATTCACCTACCGGGAAGAATCGATGGAATTCACCGTCACTCGAAGCAGTAATTTCTACCTGGTATGGGATGAATGGAACCCTGTCGATGTCAACAACACGACGGCCATGGATGAATATACCTTGCATATCACCGACGAAGATGCGGGTACCACCACCGCTCATACCGCTACGACCGACTTTCCCATCATCGGTGTCGCTCTTTCCCCGGGTTCCTACAGCTTTCAGGTTGAGCGTACCAATGCCCATGGGGCTCCTAAAGACTTTCGCGTAATGATTTGGACCGGGGGCAGCCTGACACGGACCAATGCGCCGTCGATTACTCCTCCGGTGGAGAGTCCCCACGGAATTGCGGTCGGTGCGGTCAGCGCGGGCGGCGCCTTTTTCGGCTTCGGCGCTGACAACCAGGAGCCCTATAGTTCCGAGGGACCGGGGGCAAACGGCGCTGTCAAACCGGATGTGGCAAGCTACGCCAATGTCTCCACCGACAGTTATGGTACACGAGGATTCAACGGCACGTCGTCTGCGACTCCGCATGTGGCGGGCCTGACCGCAATTGTTTTGTCCATGGACTCGCAACCGCGCGGTAACATGGTCGCGGATTTCGTCAACCCGACCAAGCCCGGGGACGGATACTTTCAAACCCATGCCAACCCTCGCGGCAACGGTTCGCCCAACAACCAGTACGGCTGGGGGATTGCGCGGCTGCCTTTACTGGGCGACCCCATGGTGACCGTGCAACAACCCACCGGCGTGACCCAGGCCAACGTTCGGGCCGGTCTGAATCGGGAACGTATCAATATCGAAGTAGCGGTCACTTCCCAGGTCGGTGATTTCATCGGCGGGTTGACGTCGAACGCGTTCAACATTACCGTCAACGGTCAAGCGGCCGTTGTGAACTCCACTCTTCAATTGGATACGCATTACATTCTCAACATCGATGTCCCCAACCTGAGCACGGGTGAATACACCCTGGCCGCAACCGTCGAGGTTAACGGACGCGATGGTTCCGGCAATCAGGCGAACGCTGTCCGTTATGCGGACGCCACCTCGTTGAATGTGGACGCCATGTTGGTTCTGGATCGTTCCGGCAGTATGAGCGGCACGGCCATTCAAGCCGCGCGAGACGCCGCCAGTTTGTTCGTAGATCTGATGAGTATCGGGGACCAGGTAGGCGTGGCCAGTTACTCCGGGTCATCGCGTATCGATTTTCCCTTAACGGAAATCCAGGCCCCCGGACCCCCGGTTCCTCCGGTATTTGCGGATGATATGGAATCGGGTGGAAGTCAATGGAGCGCGGGTACTCCATGGGCCCTCACCGATACCGCTGCCGCCTCCGGCAGCTATTCATGGACGGATAGTCCCAACGGGAACTATGACAACAGCGTGGAGGCGATACTCGCAATTACGGATGCTATCGATTTAACCGGGTTATCCAACCCGACACTCAGTTTCCAAACCATCTACTTCTTGGAAAACGGTTGGGACTACGGCCTGGTAGAGGTTTCGACCAACGGCGGACTGTCTTGGCAAAACCTTACTTTCCTTACCGGTACCCAAAGTACCTGGACAGAACTCCAGTTCAACCTCTCCAATTTCGCGGGTCTGAACATCTTGTTGCGATTTCGTCTGATTACTGACGGAAGTTTTACCTATGATGGTTGGTATATCGATGATGTCCTGGTCGCTGCCGACGAGGTTCAGAGCGATGTTCAGAGTCAAGCCAGGGCCGCCATTGCCAATATTTCTTCCGGCGGCAGCACCTCTATCGGGGCCGGTTTGCAGGATGCGCTGGATCAACACCAAACCAGGGGAAACCCTGATCATCCCTGGACGACGGTCTTGATGACGGATGGTCAGGAAAATTCCTCGCCTTTTGTTTCCTCTGTACTACCCGGTATCTTGAACACCAAAACCAAGGTGTATACGATCGGTTTGGGCAGTAGTATCGACGAGGCTCTGTTACGGAGCGTTGCCGACCAGACGGACGGACAATATTTCAACGCCGCTACCGCGGCGGATCTACAGGAAATCTACAATACCATCTCCGGTGAAGTTTTGGATCGCGAAACCTTATTGACGCGTCCGGTGGCGCTTACCCAAGGTGAGGTCTCCCAAAGCAACTTCTACATCGACAACAGCACGAGGGAAATGGTGAGTTCGATTACCTGGTCCATTCAGGGCGACGACTTTACGCTTGAGCTGATTTCACCGTCCGGGACAACGATCGATCAAAACACCACTGATCCGGATGTCACCTATCTTTCCGGGGATACCTACGCCAGTTACAGGATCACCGATCCGGAGCCCGGTTTGTGGACCATGGTGGTCACCGGGGTTTCGGTGACCGGTAGAATGCTGGACCCCGTGTTCGATAAGGCTTGGGCCTTGAACGACCGTTCCATCTTGGAAGACCTTGCCGAATCGACTCTAGCCAGGCTGGCCGAACCCAATCGCGGGCCGGTGTCCACGACCGTCAACCTTCAGGTTCAGGCCGAAACCGACCTGGAAATGCAAACCATCTTGGATAAAGACGGCTATGCTCAGGGTGAAACCATTCGGGCGTCCGTTTTCATGGGTGATAACGGCGACACTCCGGTTCTGCAAAGTGTCTGGGCTCAGGTGACCTATCCTGACGACACAACCTCGCCGTTCGGTTTGTTCCGAGACGACGGACTGGACGGTGACTCGGTCGCCGGGGACGGAAACTTTACCGGCTATTTCAGCGGAACGGACCAGATCGGCAACTATGTGGTTCAAATCAATGCCCAAGGGGTTACTGCCGGTTTGGAGAGCTTTGAGCGCTTCAATACGGTTTCCACGGTTATTACGGTAGGCGCTGACAGTGATTTCGACGGCATGCCCAATGATTGGGAAACCAGTTTTTCTCTCCCCGATGAACCGGGTTTGGATCCATTCTTCAACGACGCCGGCCTGGACCCTGACGAGGACGGCCTGACCAACGGCGATGAGTTTGACCGCGGCACACACCCCTTTCTGGCCGATACCGACCGAGACGGATTGAGGGACGGCGAAGAAGTCAATACCACCGGCACCGATCCGTCCGCCGATGATACGGACGGCGGCGGTGAGAGCGACGGGGACGAAGTTGCTCTCGGCAGAAATCCGCTCGACCCGGCCGATGACGTGCCCTGCCCGCTCTCACTCAACCTGCCTCACGTGGTGCGTTTGGGCTTACAACCATTGGAGGTTCAAGCGGAATTCACATGTGCTCGCGTCGGAATGAGCCTGGCTTGGATCGATGAGGGCACCAACACGGTTATTGCAGAAGATATCAATCCACTTACTATCACCAACCAATTCGACAGAGCCACCCTGATCACTGCCGAACTCAGCGATCCGGTGATCGGTGACTTTGCTGAAGCTTCCGTGTTGATCCTCATTCCTACCCCGGCCTACCTGGATTTCAACCGGGACGGTTGCAATACTCCCGCTGACTTGATCGCGGCCTCGAGCACTTGGACTTCTGAGCGCTCCGATGATCCCGACCGTGACGGCGTGGTTACCGTTTTGGATTTGCTTTATCTGAATATCGATCAGGCCGATCCCTGTACCAACCGATGAAACATCGGGGGCCTTCCCGGCCCCCTCCTTTCTCTCCGTGCCTTATCATCCCTATGGGGTGATTTCAATTTGCCTCGGTTTTCTTGCCGTCCAGCGGGAAGATGATGACAAAGGTGGCCCCTTTGCCCGTGCCCGCGCTCTCGGCGCGCATATGGCCGCCCATTTCCGCCATGCTGTTGGCGCAGGTGTGCAGGCCGAATCCCTTGGCCTCGGGGCGTGTGCTGAAGCCGTGGGCGAAGATCTTGTCCAATAGATCGGCAGGAATCCCCTGGCCGGTATCGCTGACCCTGACCACCGCGTGGGTGTTTTCTTTTTCGATCTTGATGATCAGCTTGCGTTTCTCTTCCGGAGTTTCGTTCATGGCATGGACCGCGTTCTCGAACAGGCTGACGAAGATGTGCACGAGCTTGATGCGCTGAACCGGTACGCTCAATTCATCCTTCACCTGGATGTCCAGGGAGATGCGGTGGCGCATCAGGACGCCTTCCACGATGCCCACGGCCTCGTTGGCTACCATATCCAGGGCCAGGACCTCATCCTGGCGTTCCCGACCCACGTAGCATTCCTGGTCGGCGACAACCCGTTGGATCATCTGCACCTGCTCGATAATCTTGAGCAACCCGGCCAGGTTGGAATGGTGTTCTTCTTCACGCACTCCGGCCAACTGCTGGTAATAGCTCAGCAACTGACTCATGCGCGGATCTTTGACATCTTCCTTTTCTATAATTTTGGTCAGCAGGGCGTTTGCTTTATTCAACCCCTTCAAGCGGCTGTTCTTCAGGTCGCGTTGCAACGACTGGCTGGCCACGACCAGGCTGTTCAGGGTGTTGCCCAGGTTGTGCAGGACCGAGGTGGCGATATCGGCCATGCCCGCGCGCCGCGCCTGCTCTACCAGTTTGCGTTGGGTTTCCTTTAACTGACGAGTGCGTTCCTTGACCCGTTCCTCCAGGATTTCCTTGCCTTCTTGAACCTCGGCGTAAAGGCGGGCATTTTCCAAGGAGACTGACGCCTGGGCCAACAGGATTTCCAGGACATCGACCCGGTTGCGGGTAAAGGCTCGTCGCACCAGTGAGTTTTCCAGGTAAAGGGCGCCGCGCACCACATCACCGTGCAATACCGGCGTACACAGGAGCGATTTCGGCTTGTTGTCGGCAAGGTAGGGGTCATTGCTGAAGCGGGCCTGGCCTGAGACATCATCCAGGATCAGGGTTTCACGCGTACGCACCACGAACCGCACCATCTTCTCCGGCACCTGGCCGGAGCCCGTTGCCGGATGGTCTTCGTAGACCTTGACCCACTTCGCGGTAGCGGTGGCTTCGATGAACAGCTCGCCTTTTTTGGACAAAATCAATTCGCCGCGTTCGGCGCCCGCGCTTTCCACGATTGCCTGCAACACTACCTTCATCAAGTTCTTGAGCTCGATTTCCTCGGAAATGGCGCGGGTCGTTTTCAGCAGTGCATACAAATCCAGGCCGTCAGAATCGGTAGATTTGAAATCAACCGTCCCGGCCGTTTCGTTGGGCGTGCCCGGCAGCGTGGCCAGATTGAGCGTAGCGTATTGGGTTTCCAAACGCTGAACCACCACCACGGCGCCCCAACGTTGATACAGGTAGCGGGCCTCCGATAGGTGCAAGGCGGCGTATTCCGCGCGTCCGTAACCCTGCCAGAATTTACCGTGGAGTTCATTGGCAAGAGCCGCGTAATGAAGGTAACCCGCGCCCGCGGCGGAGGTGGCGGATTCCTGATAAAGGCTGCTGACCTCGATAGCAGGGCTGCCTTCCAGGCGAGCCAGTTCGGCCTCTACCAGAACGGCTTTGTGTTCGTAGTTGAGCGGGCTCAACCGGGCCATGCGTTGGAAGTGATCCAACAATGTTCTCATTTCGGCCAGATCCGCGGCTTTCTCTTCCTCGCTACGCCGGGTGTGGTTTTGCGCCAGCAACAGGATGTAACACAGGCGCACGTCTATCCAGAACAAATAGCCGGCAAATTGGGGTAGGGCTTGTAGAGCCGGACCGGCGTACTCCAGAGCCTTGTCCTCCCAACCGGACCAGAAGGCGTGCAGGAATTGGTAGACATGCATGATGGACACGGTGTGTCCCGCCTGCATTACGGCCCAGGTCTGGGCATCGAAATCGGATTGTTCCATGGTCTGTTTGCGGCCGGGCGAAGACAGGGCCTGGGCGATCCAGAGATAGATCTGGGCATAGCCGATCGAGTATTGATAGTTCTTGCGGCGGCTGACCAGGATCATTTCCTCGGCCTTTTTTCTCAGCTTTTCAAGGGGGAGACCGCCCATCCAACTCCAGTTGAGGATATTGCCCATATTGTGGATGCCGTCCTTGAACTGGCCGATCTGGATACCCTTCTGGTAATTGTCGTCCAGAAACTGCAAGATCTGATCCCGGCTCTTACCGAAGCTCAGCGCGGGGTTCAGGTTACACGATACCGTGACCATGACCTCCGGCGAAGGGTGAATTTCGGAGAGCCGCATGGTCATTTGAGTCAACCGGTAGGCGTCGGAATAGCGATCCTGCCCCATGTAGAGCATAGTGAGCCAGGAATAGACGAGGGCGGATTCAGGTAGATAACCCTTCTCGTTCATCAGGTTGACCGTGCGGAATAGAGCCAGGGCGTGGAGATCCATATTGGCGGTCAGATAGGCATGGGTCACCAACATGGACCAGACCTTGATGGAAAGGATGGTGTCGGCATCGGCTGCCGTTGGAAAATCGGCTTCTTCCAGGGTCCAGCTTTCCAGCAGACAGGTAAAGGTCTGTCTGGCTGCTTCCGTGGCCTCGGTCAAATCCTCATTCTGATCAGGAAGGTCCTGACCAAGCAGGGCCAGGGCCCGGCGCCCCCAGTCCTGTGCTTTGTCCCAATAATAATGCTCCCCGTAACAGGATTGCAGCAGGTGGCAGATATTGGGCCTGTCTTCCTCGCGGACGTGCTGCAGCAGTGTTTCAAAGAGCGGTTCCGCCTCTTCCCAATTGTCCAGGGTCGCCTGGCATTCGGCGCAATTCTGGTAGAGGGAACAGGTCATCTCATAACAGGAACTCCAAGCGTCTTCGGGCAGCAGTTCCAGGGCAATGGCGAAGTGGTCCAACGCGGGTTTGAAAGCAAGTGTCTTGCGAGCGCGCATGGCCATGTTTTGGTTCAGGGCCGCCAGCTGAATGCGCTCCTCGCGCCGGTTGATCAGGTGCCTGGATTCGTTGAGCTGATTGATGGTGGTGAAGAGCAGGCTGTCAGAGGGGTTTTCTTCATAAGCGCGGAAAAGCCGTCGCCCCATGGCCAGTTGGCGTTCTGAGCGAACCTTATCGGTCCACAAGGCACATGCTGCCTGCTGGACCCGATCATGCAGGAAGCGGAAGGAAGTGCGCAGGACGTCAGGATCGGGCTTGCTCTTATCCGCGTGTTCGATCAACTTCACCCAATAAAAAAGATCGCGTGTGGGTGCGATCATACCGTGATGAATTGCCGGCAACAGGGCGCGTGCTATGGTCAGCGGATCTACCTCGGTGGCTTGCGCCAACAGGTCCAGGTCGAAACGGTTGCCGATACATCCCGCTGAGGCAAGCAGGTCGTGTGCCTCGGGCGGCAGGCCGCGCAGGCGTTCCAATACCATGGTAACCACGTTGTCGGTAATATTGCGTGCTTGGATCTGGTCGATATCCCAGGTCCACTCCCGTTTACCGCGATCGAACCCGATCAAGTCGTTTTCATACAGCATGGTCAGGAAGCTGTTGACGAAGAAGGGATTGCCGTCAGTTCGTTGGTGCACCAGATTGGCCAGGTCGCTTACATGACCGGGTTTGAAATTCAGCGTATCCGCAATCATGCGGGCTACGTCGCGGCGTTGCAGCGGACCCAGCTTCAGGCTGTTGACCGGTAGGTGCTGGTCTTCCAATCGCCGCAGCATCAGCGTGAGCGGGTGTCCGGCATCTACCTCGTTATCACGATAAGCGCCGATGATCAGGCAGCAACGAGACTCCTCGGCCAGGCTGCGCAACAGGTTCATGGAGGCGGGATCGGCCCATTGCAGATCGTCCAGGAACAATACCAACGGATGATGGGGATGGGCGAACACCTGAACCAGGTTACAGAAGGTTTCATGGAACCGCGTCTCGGCCAGGCTGGGGTCCAATTGCGCGATTTCCGGCTGGGGGCCCATGAGTTGGTGTAAGGTCGGGAATAGCTCGGTGAGCAGCCGGGCGTTGGGCTGGAGCGCATCCTCCAGCCGCATGCGCCAGCCGGCCAGTACATCTTCCGATTCGCTCATTAAATTGTTCAGCAGTTCCTCGAAGGCCACGATCAGGGCCTCGTAGGGCCGATTGTCGTGGAACTGCTCGAACTTGCCGGAGGTAAACAGGCCGCGACTTTCTACAATGGGTTTGTGGATCTCGCGCACCAGGCTTGATTTACCGATACCGGAATAGCCCGCTACCAGGACCAGTTCGCCCTGGCCTTCAGAGGCGCGCTTGAAGGCTTTCAGCAGGATCTCCAGTTCCTTCTTGCGACCATACAGCCGGGGCGAAATTCTGAAGCGGTCGCTGAAATCGTTTTTTCCCAGAGCGAAGCGACTGATTTTCCCCTTTTCCAGATACTGGTCTCGACAGGCGACCAGATCCAACTCCAAACCATGCGCGCTGTGGTAGCGGTCGGTAGGGTTTTTGGCCATCAGCCGCTCGACCAGGATGCAGAGCTGGTCAGGCAGTTCCTTGCGCCGCTCTTTCAAGGAGGGGGGCGGCACGGCGATGTGACAGTGCACCAGCGCCATCTTGTCGTCTTCCTCGTAGGGCAGCTTGCCGCATAGCATTTCATAGAAAGTGACGCCCAGCGAATAGAAATCGGTGTGATAGTCCAGGGAAATGTTCATACGGCCGGTTTGTTCCGGCGACATATAGGCAAGCGAACCCTCGATTCGGTTGGTATCGATGGGGCTCAGGTTCTCCTCGGGCAACTCGGAAGCCAGGCCGAAGTCGATGATCTTGGAATGCAGCGTCTCCTCATTGACCACGATATTGGCGGGTTTCAGGTCCTTGTGCATGAAACCCTGATCGTGGATAGAGGCCAGCCCTCGAGCCAACTGCACGGCAATGATCAGGAACTGCTCCAGTTCCATGCCGCCCTTGGGAATCAACTGGGAGAGGACGCTGGACCCCGGATCCTCCACCACCAGCACCACGCCGTGGCCGTGGTTATGCGCTGTTATATAATGAATGAGGTGGTCGCCGGTGAGGCGCTTGCCGATATCCTGCTCACGAAGGAAACGGTTGAGCAGCAAGGCGTTGGGGTAGTTTTCCGTATGGGTTTTCAAAACTACCGGTAGCTTATCCGACTTGCGAACGGCGCGATACACAACGGATCGAATGCCACGATGAAGGGTCTGGATGATTTTATAGTCAGGAAAGGTCTGCATTCTGGCCCCTATAATGGGTCTTCCCTGATATTTTTCGGATTTGAACATAATTTCATAATCACCAAATAGGTGACTATCGAATTTTTTATGTCATGCTATTTTCTAGAAAGCCTTCTCCAATCCACGTAAGCGGACTATGTCAATAGAGTTGCATTGATTGACCCACCCGGAAAGAAAAATTGGTTGAGCCATGTCCTACGCCCATCAAGCGGCTTTTCAACGGTGTTCAGTCGTGACGATATTTTTCAAAAAGGTAATTTGGACTGTTGAAGAGTTACAAAAACTCTTGCAACTTTTTCACCCATGGAGAACCGCCCTCGGCCAGTCCCGGCGGGATGTTCTTCAATTGGGCTGCCGCTTCTTTGTAGGTGGAAAAGGAGCCCCAGGTAATGGTCCGGCAATCGCGGCCTTGAAATTCCTTGGGAAAGACATAGAGTTCTTCCCCGGCGAATTTGGCCAGGAATTTGTCGACAGTGGCTTGCTCACAAGCCAGGATGAGGGCGATGCTGTAGGCGTTTTGCTTTTCGCGGAACCGTTCCCTGCTGTCGCGTGCGTAAGCCGAAGCATCCACGGCGGATGTGGGCGCGGGTTTCGGTGGCGCGGTAGTTGCGGCGGTCGATTCGGGCTTTTCGACAACGGGCGTGGAATCGGTCGTGGTTTCCGGAGATGCCTCCGATCTTTGCGGAGGCGGGGTTGTTTGGGCGACGGTCGATTCTACCGGTTCCTCCGTGTCCGCGGTTGCCGCGGGATCATCGGCGCCGCCGGCTGCAACCGGATCATCCGCGTCCCCGGGTTCGGGGGTTTCGGAACCGTCGGCCGGCTCGGTGACCCCGGATTCAGGATCGGGCGCGGCGGCGGTGACGGCGCCTTCATCCGCGGGCCCTTGTCCGCCGATGGGCATGAACTTCTGGTACAAAAAAGCGAGGCAGGCGATGATTACGATCACCGGGAGGGCAATGAGCAGGACGCGACGGCTACCGCCGGAGGATGCGGCAGGGATGGGCGCTGAATATTCCTCCTCCGGCATGATCACCTGGTCGCCGGGTATGGTGACGGCATCCGGTTCGGTTTCTTCGGTATCGGCTGTAGGCTGCCCGGATTCTCCGAATTCAGGAGATTCTTGTCGGCCGGGCTCTTCCTCCCGCGACGATTCGAAGGGCGAAGTGCCGAGACCGGGCAAAGCCTCGGTGTGGACCTCGGGCTCCGGGATATATCGCGGCTCTTCCTCTTCGAAATAGGCTTGATCTGCCGGCGGGGTCTCAGGCTCGGTTTCACTGAAACCAAAATCCACCTGGGCCTCGTCCTCCCGACCCAGATTTTCCAACCCGGCTTCTACGGCGGGATCGGTAGCAAAATCAGCCTCATCATAATCCGAGGTCCGGGGCGGTTCTTCAAGTGAGAAATCGTCCTGGTCCAGGCCGGCGTCTTCATCGGTGGAGGCGGGTACCTCGCTGAGTTGGAAGTCGCCCGTGGGCTCGTCGCTCAATTGGAAATCGGAGGCGGGTTCATCGGATAACTCGAAGTCGTCGGCATCATCGGCAAGCGCATCATCCAATTCGGCGGGTTGGTCTTCCAGTTGGGGTTCGGGTCCGTCATCGAAGGCAAGGTCCTCAGGAGTTTCCGCCTTTTCCGGCTCCAATTCCAATTCACCGAAATCGCCGGCGGGTTCTTCCGGCATGGAGAAATCGCCGGTGTCCTCTTCCAGGCTCGAGGCGACGGGTTGTTCTTCCAGGCTGAACTCCTCGTCTTCATCCATCAAGGCGGGACCTTCGTCATCGGAGGGCAAACCGGATAGTTCATCTTCAAGCAACAGTTCGGACGGCTCGTCCTCTTCGACGGCGGGCAGATTGTCGTCTCCCTCGACCACGGTCACATCCAGATCATCGTCCTCCCCGCCCGGGGAATCTTCAAACAAGCTGCCTTGCACCGCAAAATCGCCCTCGCCCCCGGTCAGTTCCAGGGGATTGGCGTCCTCGATGTGATGTGAGGGCAGACCATCCTCCAGATTCTCGGGAAAAGGCATCAGTTCCGGTTCGGGTTCCGGCTCCTGGAATTCGACCAGGCCCAGGCTGTGCAAAACGTAGAAGATACCCTGGGTCAGGCTTTCATTCCAATCGAAATCGGTACTGATTTCGGCGGCCATGAACCGGTTCTTTTGTTGAATATGATCCAAGAAATCACTGTAGGAGCCGGGGAATTCAAATGCGGCAATATTGGTGCTGAAGTCAGGCGAAAGCCGCATGGGATTATCGAAAGGCAGAGCCCGGAGAAACTGACGCGATTTGAGGCCGTTGATGGTGCGAATGATCAGAGCCAATGCCTGTATTTTTAGGGTAGGGACTTTGGGTGGTAAGGGGCCTTCTTGTATCTCGTATTCGCCGGATTCCAACGCGAATACAGCGTCGACAATAGTGGTAATCTGTTGCTTAAGCGACTGGACCAATTGTTGCGCGTCCGCATGCCCCTCACCCTTCAGTTTCTTGCCCAGGCTTTCGCCTTTTTTCAGCTCGGCTTTCACCTGTTCCAGGGTTTGTGGGGAGATAACCCCGTTGGAAACCAGGATCTGGGAAAAGTGTTCTGTATTATTATCGGAGCTGGCAAAGACAAGGTGACCGGACTGAAAAAACAACTTGCGTGACTGGGGCTGGAAGATCAAGGTGCCCGTTTTCTTTTGTACTATAAAATCGAAAATACTCTTATGGGCCTCGAAATCAGAAAACGCAAGACTTGCCATGATAGATCCCCTTACATGGTCAAACTGATGCCGCTTAAAGCAGTTTACCACAAACTTATAACATATAAAACCGACCAAGACCCAAAAAAGAATAGTAACGCTCTTAAATAAATGTACGCGCTATTGGTCTCCTCCATGATACTAATGCAGCGCGCCGGCCGGCGCCGGGACGATCCGCACGGACCCGCGTGGGGCGTTAATTTGAGCGCTCCTTCAGGTTTTTCCCGTGTTTTTGAAAAAGCGCCGGCGCGTTCCAAGTTTTGCTTGCGTTTATCAAATAATTCTAAGATAGTGTTGGCGGAAGCGATCTTTTCTGGAGGTTAGCATGACAGCAGCTACCAAGAAATCCGAAGCCTTGATTGCCATGGAAGGCGAATTCGGTGCTCATAATTACCACCCCCTGGACGTTGTCCTTTGCAAAGGGGAAGGCTGTTACGTCTGGGACGTGGACGGCAACCGCTACATGGATTTCCTGGCCGCGTATTCCGCGGTCAACCAGGGTCACAATCATCCCAAAATCGTGACCGCCTTGACTAAACAGGCCGGCGAACTGGCCTTGACCTCGCGGGCGTTCCGCAATGATAAATTTCCCCCGCTGCTGGAGAAACTGCACCGCCTCACAGGCTTTGAAAAGGCCCTGATGATGAACAGCGGCGCCGAAGCCGTGGAGACCGCCCTCAAAGCGGCTCGCAAATGGGGCTACGAACAAAAGGGGATTGCCGAGAATAAAGCCGAAATTATCGTTTTCGACGGTAACTTCCACGGCCGCACAACCACCATCGTCGGCTTTTCCGACGACCCCGTGTCCCACGGGCATTTCGGTCCCTTTTCTCCCGGTTTTATGCGTGTAGGCTATGGTGACCTGAAAGCTGTCGCCGCCGCTGTCAATGACAATACCTGCGCCGTCCTGGTCGAACCCGTTCAGGGTGAGGGCGGGGTGATCATTCCGCCCAAGGGTTTTCTCAAGGGCTTGCGCGAACTGTGTGATCAACACAATGTCCTGCTTATCTGCGACGAAATCCAGTCCGGACTGGGCCGTACCGGCAAGATGTTTGCCTTTGAGCACGAGGGCATCCGCCCCGACGGCGTTACCATCGGCAAGGCGCTCTCCGGCGGTGTCTACCCCGTCTCCGCGTTCCTGGCGAACAACAGGGTAATGGATGTCTTCACTCCCGGCACCCACGGCTCCACCTACGGCGGTAACCCGCTAGCCTGTGCTGTCGCCGACGCCGCCCTGGATGTGCTGATCGATGAGAACCTCATCGAAAAATCCGCAACCCTGGGTGAGTATCTTCTGGAAAAGGTCAAGGCAATCGATACGCCGCACATCAAGGAAATTCGCGGTTCCGGTCTGTGGATCGGTATCGAACTGCACCCCGAGGCGGGTGGCGCGCGCCGTTTCTGTGAGCGCCTGCAAGAAGAAGGGATGCTTTGCAAAGAGACCCACACCCACACCATCCGCCTGGCTCCGCCCCTTGTGGCGACCAAAGAACAACTGGATTGGGCTATCGAACGTCTCGACAAGGTTTTGGGCGATCGCTAGAACCTCACGCCGCATCTGAACCACAAGCCCGTGCTGCCGTCAGGCCGTACGGGCTTTTCTTATTGAGAATTATGCAAAATAAAACCGCATAAAGTGCCGCCGTTTGCGTAAATATTTTATCGAATACGAAAAAAATGCAGCACACTTCTGCAAAATCGTATATCATACGCCCACTTGTCGCGTTGCGGAAACCAAACGCCCGGCGCGGCGATCACTTCTCGACGAAGGGAGCACGCCATGAACGAAAAAATCAACAAGGTCGTACTGGCATATTCCGGGGGTCTCGATACCTCCGTCATCATCCCCTGGCTCAAGGAAAACTACGATTGCACCGTCATCGCCTACACGGCTGATGTCGGCCAGAACCCCGATGAATTCATTGGTTTGGAAGAAAAGGCCCTGGCCTCCGGGGCGGAAAAATTTGTCATGGAAGATCTCCGCGAGGAGTTCTGCACCGATTACCTGTGGCCCATGATGCAGTCCGGCGCCGTCTACGAGGGCAAGTATCTCCTGGGCACCAGCATCGCCCGACCGCTGATTGCCCGACATATGATGGAGTGCGTGGAGCGCGAGGGCGGCAACGCCGTGGCTCACGGATGCACCGGCAAGGGCAATGACCAGGTCCGTTTCGAGTTGGCCTTTAAAGCATATAATCCAAAAGTGCGCGTGATTGCGCCCTGGCGGGAATGGGACCTGCGCAGTCGGGAAGACTGCATCCAATACGCCGCCGACCGCAATATCCCGCTTCAAGTCAAGGAAAAAGGCATCTACAGCCACGACGAGAACCTGTGGCACCTGTCCAGCGAGGGCGGCGAGTTGGAGGATCCCTGGGAAAATGCGCCCAAGGGTGTCTTCGGCAAGATCAAACCGCCCTGGGAAGCACCCGAAGAGGGCGTGGAAGTGGTGATCGGCTTCGAGAAGGGCGTCCCGGTAAGCATCGACGGCAAGCCCTACAGTCCCGTCGCGCTGCTGGAGAAACTGAACGCCCTGGGCCGTGACCACGGCATCGGCCGCGAGGATATCGTGGAAAACCGCCTGGTGGGCATGAAATCCCGCGGCGTTTACGAGACTCCGGGCGGCACCATCCTGTACAAGGCCCATCGAGAGATCGAAAGCCTGGTATTGGATGCGGAAACCCTGCATTTCAAAGAGCAACTGGCGCCCAAATACGCGGAGCTGGTTTACAACGGACGTTACTTCGTGCCGCTGAGAGAGGCACTTGACGCCTTCGTTCGCGAAACCCAGCACAACGTCACGGGCGAAACCCGCCTGTTGCTTTATAAGGGCAATGTCATGGTCCTGGGTCGCCGCTCTCCCTATTCTCTTTATCGCGAAGAATTTGCCACTTTCGGCCAGGATGATGTCTACGACCAGAGCGATGCGGAAGGCTTCATCAACCTGTACGGCCTGCCGGTCAAGGTACGAAGCCTCATCGAAATGGACGAGGGCAACAGCCTGGAAGGTTACAAGGCGCCCAACTACTCCAAGTTCAAACGCGATTGACCCGTGCAACACTCATCATTCGGGCTTCGCCGGTTTTCCGACGAAGCCCGGTCCTTTTTCCAGGTATTCAATTCAGGACCCGGCCAGGATGTTTTTCAAGGTCTTCAGGTAGTAATCGATTTCTTCCTCGGTATTGTAGAAATGCGGCGCGGCGCGTAGATGGCCGTCAGGAGTAGCCGTCGAGATACCGACTTTGTCCAGTGCGGAGACCGTCTCTTTGAGAGAAGCCGCGTCCATAGGAAAGCTGACGATGCCGGCGCCGTGACCGCCGTCCGCGGGTTCGATACCCATGGCGCGTAGTCCCTCGCGACAACGTGCGGCCAGGGCCAGACAACGCTCGCTGACGACTTTCGGGTCTTCCTTGAGAAAGATACCGATGCTTGCTTCCATGGCGGCAAAACCGATCTGGTTCATAGTCGCCGGTTCAAAACGCTCGGCATCGGCCCGGATGGGTTTTTCGTAATCGACACAACCGCTGCCGTCGAAGAGGAAGGAGACCGGGTCTTCCAGGGACAGCCAACCGGCGACCATGGGAATCATGCTTCCGATGCGTTCGGGATGGACATAGATAAAACCCGTTCCTTCGAGGGAGAGCAGCCATTTATGACCGCCGCAGACCAGGTAGTCGAGCGGCGTACTGCTCAGATCCAAAGTCAGCGGTCCCAACCCCTGGATGGCGTCTACACAGACTTCCAGGTCGAAGCGTCCACGCAAAGCTGAAAGCTCGGCAAGGTCCAGCGTTCGTCCGTTTTGATACTGGACCCAACTTACCGCCAATAATCTCGGCTTCTCATTCATGGCCTGCTTGAAAGTCCGGGTTTCCTGGATCAGGTCGTCCAGGTCCAGCCACAATACCTTTAAGTCAAAGCGTTTTGCGGCGATCAACCAGGGGATGATGTTGCCGGGAAACTCGTTGCGAAAAAGCACCAGCCGATCACCGGAGCGCCAGGGATATTCCAAGGCCACCAGGTTCAGGCCGTGCGTGGTATTGCTGACCAAACCGATATCCGTCGCGTTGCAACCTGTCAACTGCGCCAACTTCACGCGCAGGCGATCACGAGCGGCAGATCCTCTGGTCCAAGCCTTGACCCCTTCCCCGGCGTAACGATCCGCCATACCCGAGACGGCCTTTTGCGCTTCGATATTCAGCGGGGAAATGGCCGCATGGTTCAAATAAGCCTTGTACTGAAGGTTGGGAAAATAGGTCTTGCGGTAGTTCATGGGCGTCTCCATCGACTGACGGCGCATTATACCGCGATGCCCGAGGAAACATCCCGGGTTTTAGGGTCGGTTCCCTTGCGGCTTCGGCCTGTCAGGATTCCTCAGGTTGCAACACGCGCAAGCCCACCATGGTCATATCGTCTCTCTGCGCCCGGCCTTCCGTAAAGCGGTGGACCCTTTCGATCACGGTATCGATGACTTCTTGAACCTTTCGATCCGCGCGCTCCTCCATCAGATCGACCAGGCGCTTTCTTCCGAATTCTTCTTCCCGGGGATTGGCGGCCTCCTCGAAGCCGTCGGTGTAGAGAAAAACCATGTCACCGGGGGATAGGACGATCCGCTCTTCCTGGTAGGCGACGTCCTTTAACCACCCGATCGGCACATTGGTAACACCTTGGTAGGGAATCACCTTTCCGCCGGATACGTGAATCAGCGGCGGGTGTCCGGCGCGTACGAAGACGAAACTGTTATCGCGAAAGTCGAGAATGCCGTAGATGAAGGTGAAATACTGACCGGATTGGCGCATCACGGGAAAACGGCGGTTCAACTCACCGGCCACCCATCCCGGCGAGGGGATATGATAACCGCCGGGTTTGGACCGTTTCAGCAGGCCGCCCTGCTGGGTGTAGGGGGTCAACACACGGCTTAGGGAAACCGAAAGCAGGGCTGCCTGGGTCCCGTGACCGGAAACATCCAAAACGTACATACCCACCCGATGCTCATCCAGCCTGACCACGTTCAACATATCCCCGGCGGTGGCCGTGCAGGCGTCGAAAGCCCAGCCGGTTTCTACCTGGGGCAGGGTCAGGGGCACATGAGGCAACAGGGAACGCTGGATGCGGCCCGCCGAATTCAGATCCTCCTGCATGGCCCTGTTCACCTTATCCAATTCGGCCACTTTTTCTTCCAAGCGGCGTTCCAGGCCGATGACGCGCTCCGCGACACGCATATAGGCGCGCAGTTCCGGTAACTTCAGCGGCTTGGTGAGGAAGGCGTCGGCGCCCGCCTCCATGCCCCGAATCACATCCATATTCTCCGTGAACGAGGTCAACAGAATCACCGGCACGTAACGATCCCGGTCCATACTCCGAACCTCGCGGCACAATTCCTCGCCGTCTACCGAGGGCATGTGCCAGTCGGAAATCACCATGGAAACATCGGGGTCCGAACGAAGAACAGCCAGTCCCTCGGCGCCGTTTCCCGCGCAGATGACCTCGTGCTGCCACTGGGTGAGGGATCGTTCCAGCATTCGAGAACTGAGGATATCGTCCTCTACCAAAAGGATTTTCATTATTTCCCATCCGAAATCTGATCGATGGACGCAAAAGCATGCGGCTCTACATGGAACACTTTAACGGAGTTCCACAAAAATGTGAAGACGGCAGGAAGTTTTATTGGGACTAAAAAGATGTCAGATCAGGAGAACGCAAATGAGGCAGGTGTGCTTCCTTCACATAATAGCGGCAACCCTGTTCGGCGCCCACCAGATGTTTGCCGCCTGGAGGGAACCGCAGCCAACTACCCGGACCGTGGAGGCCGTGCTCATCTTCCAGAGTTCCTGAGACCACCAACAACTCGGCGCCGTCAGGATAGGACACGGTCAAATCGGGGCTGTCGGGGTCCAGGTTCACCAGGCTCATGATTTCCGGGAAGCCGTCTTCTCGGTACAGGGTGCAGACCTTGCGGCCCTCATGCCTCGTTTCCTCCCAATTCATTTCGGAGGTGGCCAGAGCGATGTGCCGTCGATTGTTCCCCGGGTATTGACGCAACTTGACGAAGATGACACAGCCTTCCTTGGAAAAAGGCGCATGCCGGAAACCTTCCGGGTTCAACAGGTAACTACCGGGACCCCAGTCGCCGGCCTGATCCGAGAAGACGCCTTCCAGCACCAGGATCTCTTCGCCCTCCGGGTGCCCGTGTTCGGGAAAGGACGAGTCGGGATCATAGCGCACAATGGAGGTGACCTGCCCCGATTCCTTGGGTCCGTATAAATGCAGGCGTTTCCGCCAAACGGTGTGACTGGGGCTGGTCTGCCAGTCCATGGCGGCGGTGTCCACTTTAATAAAGGCATTCATGTCGGCATTGAGGGCTTGGACATTGCTCACGATAAACACTCCCTGGGTTTTTTCTAAGACTAACGCGGTCATGTTCGGGAACGCAAGTGAGAAACACTGTATTCCAGGCTGAGCCTACCTGATCAAGCTTTCTATTTTACACGCGGCCCTGTCAGCTCGGGAGCTCGTCAAAGGTGTGATGTGATCCGGTGACGATCTCGAAATTGTTTCCCTGAAAGGCATGAATAGCCGGCGTCCGGTGCTCGATTGTTCCCGGGAACAATCGAGTTTCAGGTTGTAGGGACCTTTGTTGTTACCGGGAACAACAAAACATCTTGCGACCAAACGGGTGTTTATGCAGTATTGTGCGTTTCTCAGTTATTTATGCGCCGACTTTCTTTCTGTTTTTTGGAGCGAGGATTGGCTCGGCGCCGGACACTCACGTGGAAACCTGCAAATTCCCCCGACTTTGACGGCATCCTGATCTTTTCCGAAAACCCGTGCCCCTGCTTCGTTTGGATACAAAAACAGCCCGAATCGAAGAAAATTCATTGTCCACGATTCGGGCCGTCATGGCTCGGGAATCATCGAGCGATCCCCGGCCTGTCATGATCGGAGAGTTCGAGAATCAACCCTGCTTGGCGAACCAGGTAATGGATACGAAGCAGTCGTTGTAGTCGCCGTCGCTCGCATCTTCAGCGGCGAAGTTGTAGGTCTTGGCTTGAGCTTTGCCGCCAAGCACCATGGCGGAGCCGTCGTACTGAACCTTGGAAGGTCTGCCGTTGGCCGTAAGGGTTACGGTGTGTGGGTTTTTGCCGCCGACGAAGGTGCCGGTGCCGGCGAAGTAGTTGCCGGTGCCGCTGGCGGAGTGGTTGACCAGTACCTTACCGGTAGCGTCTTTGACGGTCAGGTTCTGGGTGAAGGCAGCTTGGGTGCTCATAGACCACTGGGCTCTTTTACCGGGCCACATGTTGATCTCGATCGGTTGCTTAGTCGGTCCGAATGACATGATATAACTCCTCTTAGTACTTGTAGATATAATGCGTTTTGAAAAACACGGGCGGTGAAGCATGGGTGGCTCTGAGGCCCACACCGCTCCGGCCCGTCTTCACAAGGAATGCCGGTATCGGGAACAAAAAAGGCCGGGCTTTTTTGAAAAAAATTATTCTCCAAACGTTTCCAATGGGTTACGACAGGTCTTCGGCTGCTAAGATGAAGCGGAGGGGGCGCATCGATGGTAGGAAAAATGGTAGGTGACCTGACCGAAGACGATCTGATCGAGCATTTCTTCGGTCCCATGGTGGAAGATTGCAGCGATGACACCGCCTTGTTGTGTCCCCCGCCGGGGATGGACCTGCTGGTCAGCACGGATGCGCTGATTGAAGAGGTACACTTTCCCAAGGGCGCGGCGGCCGACCTGGTTGCCCAAAAAGCGGTGCGGGCAAATGTCTCGGATATCGTCGCGTCCGGCGGTCACGCCCGCTGGCTCACACTCTCGCTGGCTTTGCCCAAAACCGCACAACAATCCTGGCTTACCGAATTCCAACGAGGTCTGGCCGATGCTCTCTCGGCAACGCAAACCGTCCTGGTCGGCGGCGACACCACGCGCGCCCCGGCTCATATTGCCCTTAGCATGACCGTAATCGGCGAGGTCCCCCATGGTGAAAGAGTCGGCCGTTCCGGCGCACGCCCGGGGGATTGGCTTGCAGTGACGGGAAGCTTGGGAGAAGCCGCCCTGGGCCTGGACTATCTCCTTGGCAAACGAACCGGACCCGCGAGCAAGCGTTGGATCGAACGCCACTTCAAACCGCCCTTCCGAGGCGCATTCAGCAGGGACCTGGCCGCTTCCAATCTGGCAACGGCGATGATGGACCTATCGGACGGGCTCGCGGTCGACCTGCCCAGGCTGTGCCGAGCATCCGGCATGGGTGCGGAAATCCAACTGACGAAACTCCCCGTCACTGACGAGGCGCGCGCCGCGGGCCTGGAACCCTTACAAGCCCTGACCGGCGGCGAGGACTACGAGCTACTCTGCAGCATCGACCCGGCCAACTGGGAAGCCGCACAAGAAAAAGCCCGAACACACAATGTCCCCCTGACCCGCATCGGCCGGCTGACCAAGAAACCGGGCACCCACGTACAAGACGACAACAGCAACCCGATCCCCCTCCCCCAAGGCTGGTCTCACTTTGCCTGACTCCAGGTAGTCAGCGCTTGCGGCGTTGTCCCGGGTAGACCACCCCATGTGACGTTGTAGAGCCGGGCGGGCAAACGTTTTCCTGAAAAAAAACAGGATGCCGACAATGCAATGTGAAACAATAGGTCCACCACACAAAGGTTGGGCACCGCAATCGCCGACAGCGCCGATAAGGAGGAGACCATGCTTCACCAACATGCCGAGAACCTGTGGACGGCCGCCGCACCCCTGAAGATGATGGGCCTGCATCTGGGCACGCGCATGACCGTGGTGCGCTTGCAGAACGGGTCCCTGTTGCTACACTCGCCGGTGTCCACAACCCCCGAGATCAAGGCCGCGGTCGATGAGCTGGGTTCGGTCAGCCATATCGTTTGCCCCAACGTCTTCCACCACCTCTATGCCGGTGATGCCGCGGCCGCCTGGCCCGATGCCCTGTTGCACGGCCCCGCCGCGCTGGAACGCAAACGGCGCGACCTCAAACTGGGCGCCACCCTGCAGGAAAAAGAACCCCATCCCGACTGGCAGGATGCGCTGAAGCCCCTTTTCATCGGCGGCTGCATGCTCAAGGAAACCGTCTTCCTCCACGAGCCGAGCGGCACCGTGATCAGCTCCGACCTACTGGAAAACTTTCAAACATCGTCACATTTTTTCACCCGTTGCTATCTCAAGATTTCAGGAGTCCACGGGAAGGTGGGTTGGTCCAAACTGTTGCGTTGGGTCTATCGCGACCGCGCTCAAGCTCGCGCCGATCTGGGCCGCATCCTGGAATGGGACTTTGACCGCATCATCCTGGCCCATGGCGATGTCATTGACAACGACGGGCCGAACCAACTTCGCCGGGGGATGGACTGGCTGCTCGAGGGTTGATTCTGGAGTCCCTTTAGTTCCAAGACTTGCAGTTTGATACAACACTCATTTAAGATATAGAGAAGTAAGTCTGGTGTTGTGTATCGAGCCGGCCGGTTCAGCCGGTGTTCCTTTTTGCAGCGGTCCGACTTGCGGTACAGACGAGCGGCGAATCGATCGATATCACGGTGGGGAACGTTCCGGGCCGGCCCGGGCGTCAGTGGTGATCATGAAGGCACATCATGAAGAAAGGGAATTTCGCACGAAGGACGGCTTGATCCTTTTTGCACAATCCTGGGTTCAAACCGAGCAGAGCAAAGGCGCGGTGGTTTTGGTCCACGGTTACGGCGAGCACTGCGGTCGCTACACCTTGCTGAAGGACTGTCTCATCGACGCCGGCTTCTCCTTTTACGCCTATGATCAACGCGGCCACGGCAAGTCGGAGGGCTTGCGCGCCTATGTTCCCCGTTTCAAAAAGCTGATCGATGACCTGGAGAGTTACCTGGCCGTGGTTCGTCAAAAGGAAGACACCATCTTCCTTTTGGGTCAAAGCATGGGCGGCGGTATCCTGACTCAGTACGCCGGCACCCGCGATCCCAAGGTCAACGGCATGATTCTGTGCAGCGCCGCCCTGAAGTTACCCCAAAAATTCCCTCTGCTCATTCGCCTGGCCAGCCGCATCAGTTCCATGATCCTGCCCTGGGTCCACATCCCTGAATTCATCTACAAACTGGACACCGGCGCCCTGTCCCACCGTATCGAAGTGGTGCAGGACTATGAGCAGGACCCGTTCGTCTATCACGGCCGCGTGATGAATCGCACCGGTTGGGAACTGAACCGGTCCATGAACAATATGCCCAAAATCATGCCCAAGGTCAGCCTGCCGATCCTCATCATGCACGGCGACGAGGACCGCATCACACACCCGGACGGCAGCCGCATGCTCTACGAAAAAGCCGCCTCGAAAGACAAGCAGCTCAAGATCTTCCCCGGCGGCTATCACGAACTCTTCAACGACCGCTGCAGCGAGGAAGCCCTGGACACGGCGCTGGATTGGCTTGCCGAGAGAGCCGGCTGAATCCATTGACTATCCGCAAATATAGGTGCCGGTTCCCACCGCCTGTAATTCGTCCTTCTCGTTGCTGAAGTTCATCCGCGTGACGGCGACCTTGTTGCCCGTGCGTAGGATGCGCCCGGTGATCTTGAACCACTCGCCGCGACCCGGACGCAAATAGTCCACGCGCAGGTCGATGGTGCCGATTTTCGAGAGAATTTTGATGCGCTCGTCATCCGGCAGGCCGTGCGTGCGCTCGAAGGCGCCGACCACCGAGGTAATGCCGCCGGCCACGTCCAGCGAGGCGGAAATCACCCCGCCGTGCAAGATGCCGTGCATGTAATTGCCCACCAACTTGGGCTTCATTTCCATCTTCAGGTCTACATGTTCCGGGCCCAGGTAGACCAACTCCAACCCCAATTCCCTGTTGAAGGGAATCTGATTGTAGAACATCGCGATCCCCTGACCTAGTCGACTGTCGATTTCGGGTGCAATTTCCACGGGAACCTCCTTTACTTACCGGCCAATATCCTACAAGAAAAAGCCCGTGTCCGCCAGGGCAGACACGGGCAAGCCACTTCGCGAGAAAGCAAAGGAAAAGCGGTTCAGGTCTTTCAGTGGGTTAGTGAACCGGCCCCGATGCTTATCTCACCTCATTGCATCTTTTTTTCGTTTGAACAGGAGTGTGGGCTCGATGTCCACCAAAGGCATACCCTTATGCTATGCTTGGCGAGTAAGCAGGTGAGGGGAGTCTCGGGATGAACTTTACGGTTGAACAGTTGCAGTATCCGCTGAAAGAGCGTATCGGCGATCCCAATCTCTTTGTGGAAAGGGCTCAGGAAGCAGCTGAATTCCACAAGTGGTTTGCGGGCATTCCCAAGATGTTATCCAAGTCCCGGGTCGTCGGGGAAGACCGCGTTTATCCAACGCCTGTTCAACCAACTTTGGAGCGCTGACGGCCCGGTGATTCCGTTTTACCTGGAGATCGTTGAACGCAAGGTTTGGTATCCCGAATTGGCAGTTCGTTACTTTCAGACATTTGCATCGCAATTTATCTCATTTCGAGAGCGAGATACCACACCCGTTAAGGATTCCTTGACCTTGGAGGCAATTGCGGAATATGGCAGGGAAAATCATATCGATCACCTGATACGAGTTGCCGGAGAACTGCCCGCGTTTTTTGAAAAGGGCCGCCACGATTCCATGTGGGACCTGGCCATTCATGCACCTCATCGCATGGCCGACCTCTATGACCTTCGTTTTGTGGTCATGATCGACGAGTTCCAGAACCTGAGTCATTATGTGTACACCGACAAAGATAAAAAGAACCTGGACGAAACCATTCCCGGCAGTTATCACGAGTTATCCGAATCCAAAATAGCGCCCATGCTGGCCACGGGCTCCGCGGTGGGTTGGCTCATTGAAGCCGTGGACACCTACCTGGAAGCGGGTCGTTTGAGTAAGCGCTGGATGTCGCCCTATCTGAGTGATGAAGAAGGGCTGGAAGCCGTATACCGCTATGCCGCCGTTTATGACGAACCTATTACCAATGAAACCGCTGTTTTCCTGAACATGCTTTGCTTCGCGGACCCCTATTTTATTGCGTGCGCCATGCGCAGTAGTTGCCCCGGCAGAGATCTCACCACCTTGGACGGCGTCGCCCGCGTGGTCGATTTTGAAACAGGCAACGAGCGCGCGGAGTTGTCTCAGGAATGGGAGTCGTGGTTGGATCGATCGCTGACGCGTATCAATGAGCGCCATGCAAAAAAAATTCTGCTGTATATGACCCGGTTGGCCGACGAACAGTTCACGCCTAAAATCCTCAAGGAAAGGCTTGCCCTAACCATCTCGGAAGAAGAGATCCATCAAAAATTGGAGATGTTGCGCAAGGCTGAATTGATTCACGCCGCCCGTACGGAATACCGCTATTATGCCCTTAAGGACGGCACCTTCTACCTGCTGTTGAAACAACGGTTTAAAGACCAACTGGCAGAGCTGGACCCGGATGCGGAACTGGGTATCCAGGAAGAACTTGCCCGCGTGAAACGCGAGAAACATTCCCTGCAAGGCAAGCTGAACGATCTGGCGGGCCGCTTCGCCGAAATACAGTTGGAAATGTGCCATACGGCCAAATAAATAAGCCCGCCGCGTGACGCGACGGGCTTCTGGGATTGGGAAATGCGGGTGGGAAACCCTTTTCAAAGCTTATAACTGTTCTTCGTTCTTCTCTTTCTCGGACTTCTTTTTCAGTTCTTCCTTCAGCCTGTTCAGTTCTTCACGCAACGTTTCCATCTCCGATTTCAACTTGTCGCGGTCGAACTCGAATTTGAAGCCCTTCCCTTCGGGGAGGCGCAGTTCTCTGAGAGCCTCCAGTTCCTTCAGGTCCAAGCCCTCCAGTCGCAGCTCTTTCAGGCTTTCCAGGCCTTTCAAGCCTTCCAGACCCCGCAGTTCCAGTTCTTCCAGGCCCTTCCACTGGATATCGGGCGAAAAGTTGAAATTGAAATTGTGGAACTGGACACCGCCGTAAGCGTCCTTCCAAGATTCGGCGGTCACCTTCATGGATTTGTTTTGTCCCTTGCGCACCACATCGAAATTGACCGCATCCCCGCTCTTGTAGTTGGCGAGCGCCTTGGTCAAGTCGCGGCTTGTCGCAACATCGTGCTCACCCACGCGCACCACGACATCGCCCGCTTTCAAACCGGCATCGGCCGCCGGCGAATCCTTGCGAACCGATTGAATCAAGACGCCGCCGGCTACGCCGAAGTACTCGGCCAACTGCTCGTTCAACTCCATCAGGTCCACGCCCACATAAGCCCGATCGGGGTTGAAATAGCCGATCCACTTATCGCCGGAACGCACCCAGGAGGCGGCGGGCATTTCGCCCAGTTCCAGGTCCAGGTCCAGGGTCTCGTCGTCGCGTTTTACGGTCAGGGTAACGACATCACCGGGCCCGTAGCTCTCCAGGGCATCGGTCAGTTCCTTACTGGACTGGATGTCGACGCCTTGGAAACCGACGATGATATCGCCCTCTTTCACACCGGCGACAGCCGCGCCCGAGTCTTTGTAGACCTTGCCGATACGCACAACGGGGGCCTTGCCTTTTTCTTCCCATGTTTCCAGGTTCACACCCATGTAGCCTTTTTCGTCCAGAGCAAAGGCGTTGGCGGCAATGAGGGTCAAGATGCAGCACAGAAATCGTTTCATGGTAACCTCCGTGATCCTTCAGGATCTTTGATCTCAGTAAATTTGTTCCTTTTCAGATTCGCCGTCTACAAGACGAGTGTAGACCACCATTTCCCGACCGTCGTCGGTGATGTAACGACGGATGGAAAGCACGCCTTCTTCCTTGATCGACATAATGCGCGGCTTGCGCCCGTCGGGGTTCTCGCGACGCATGTGGTATTCGATAAAGGCGCGATCGGCATCACTGGTCAAACGCTGATCGGCCAGCAGGCCGTCCGCGGCAACGCGATAGCGGGCCGCCGTGTCCTCGGGCAGGTTGGGAATGACGACCGGATTGCCCGAGGGCGCGGGCGTTTCCACGGGAGCGCCCGCAACGATTTGATTGAGGCGGGACGGCACCTCGGGACGCGCGACAAACAGCACCGACAACACGCCGAACAGGCCCGCGCAAAACGAAACCGCACCCAGCGCGAACCACGAGGGTCGCTCCACTTGAGCAACCGGCACGGCGCGCATCAGGTTACGGCGTAGATTCTGCCGGTAGATCGGCACGTCGATATCCGGTTTGGGAAGATCGTGCAAATCCTTCTCGAATTCGTTCATGGCTGAACCCCCGTCTGGTCAGTTCGGTTTGAAGTTTGGCAAGGGCGCGTTTGGTTTTCATGGTAACCGCGCCGACCCGTTTCCCCAGGATGTTCGCCACTTCCTCGAACGGTTTCTGTTCGAAGTAGCGCAAGGCGATCACCGTCTGGTCGTCCGGCTTGAGCGTTCGCAAGGCGGCGTTCAGTTGCAGGAAGACCTGGTTTTGCAACAGGTCTTGTTCCGCATCGGCCGCTTCCTTGTCTTGTAGCTGAAGGGCGCTGTCGTCATCGGCCAACGATGCCGCCCAGGGACGCCGTTTTTGGGTGCGGAACCAGGCGTTGACCTCGTTGGTAGCAATGCGAAACAACCACGCCGGGATACGCGTGGGCTTGCGACGCTGCTTGCAGGCGTGACGCATGGCCAGGAAGAAGACCTGAGCGGTCAGGTCTTCGCTTTCGGACACATTCGCCGTTCGCCGCAAGATGTAATTGAAGATGTCTCTGAAGTGACGGTCGTAGATTTCGTCGAAACCGACGACTTGTCCGTCTTCGTCGAGCATATGTGGTTGACTGTTCATCCGGCCGGAACCTCTAGTTCGGCGCGGGTTCTTCCCGCGTCCTGCACCTATTACAATGCACGGCGCGGCAATATCTCACAAATTTTTTCCACTTTTTTTGAAAAGTTCGATCAGGGGACGAAAAGTAGGGGGAAACAGCGTTTCCCCCTTGGCTCAGGTATCCCCCGGCTTACGGTTTGGTGACGAGCGGCGCGGTCCGGTAGAGGTACCGGCCGTCGCGCGAGCCTCTCAGAAAAAGAATACTCGACTGCTGACTGGACCGTATGACGATCTGCTCTCCGGGTCGATCTTCAAAGAAGGTTGAAAAATCAAGCAGCGCCTTTGCCTTGGGTGTGAGGTCCGACTCGATGGTTGACCGGAAGGTTTCCCGGCCGGACGCATCGTAACGGATACCTTCGATCAGCGCGGGCTCATTGCCCAGGTTGACGACGGCCATACCGTCCCAAACCGTGTCCCACTCGGCTTGTTGGAGTCTGAATTCGGTGCCGGTAATCGCGGTGTCCTGGACATGAGCGCTGCCGCCCGCCTGTCCGGCCGCGCGGTACGCCGCGGTGACCGTACATATGCCCGGTCCTTCTACAAACAGGTGACTTACACTCAACCCCTCGAACAGCTCATAGCTGTCGAAGTTCAAGAAACCCCCGGCGGGAATCTCGAACTCACGAGGCGGGGAGAAGCTGCCGTCCCTGTGGTAGGGCGTCAATCGCATGGTACAGGTTGTTTCACCGAGATTGGTCATCAGCAATGTGGTGTCGAATCCGGCGCCTTCCCGGGTGATATGCGGCAACCAACGCGGGCTGTCATCTCCGTGCACACCCAGGGACTCCGTTTGGTACAAGTATCCCGGATTGTTGTCCGCGGCCCCGCGGAGAAAGACAATATACGCCGGTTCGGAGGAACGAATAAGCACGCGTTCATCCGGCCGATCCTCGAAGAATGAACTGAAGGCCAGCAACTTGCGGGAATAGGGCTCCAAGTCGGTTTCAATGAGTCGATGACTGACCTGGTTGCCGGCGGCGTCGTAACGCAAGCCCTCGATGGTTGCAGGACGGGTTCCCGTATTGATGATCGAGAGACCGTCCCATACCCGATCCCGCTCGCCCTCATAGAGCGAAAACATGGTGCCCGCGCCGGTTGCTTCCTGGACATGGGCGGTACCGCCGGGCAAAGCATCGGCAACCCGGTATGCCGTAGTCACGGTCAAGAAGTCATCACCGCTGATGGAAAAATGACTGACGTCCTGATCACCGAAAAGGGCCGTTGTCGCGATCTCTTGGAAAGTACCGCCTTCCAGATTCAGCGTTACCGATTCCAAACCCGTCCCATCGGTCAGGTAGGGATGAAGGGTCAGGCTTCCCGCCTCTTCCCTTGTATTGGTGATAATCAAGCGGGTTTGGAAATCTGCGCTGAGGCGAGTGACGTGCGGCACCCACCGCGTATTGAAATCCAAATTGGTTTGGCCGCCGCGTTGAATGATAACGGGCTGTTCTCGCAGGACGGTGACCACCGGGTTGAGCCGGTCCTGAATCGTTGCATACAGATACCAGGTTCCCTCGGGCACCGATTCGGTTCCCCAGAACCAGCGATCGCCGCCTTCATCGGGATTTTCGGCAAGGCCGGATACGATCGGAACGAGGTCCGAACCCTGCATATCCGGTCCGTACCACAGTGAGATGCCGGCGTTATCGTCCGGGTCTTCATCCGACCACTCGATGACCAGGAATTTATCGGCAATTTGCTCGGTTTCCGGTTCAGAGAATACGAATGTCGGCGGAATGTTCCGTTCAAGCGGCGGCGTCCGCAACGGTACCGAGTCAACCTCGACAAGGCTGCCGTCCTCACCCTCGCCGATCGAAAAAACCAGGTCGAAGGCGCAATTAGGCTCGTAGGCACTGAATCTCGTGTCAACGGCAATCTCGGTAGAGGCGCCCGGCTCCAAGTTCAACCGACCCGTTACCGGTACGCCCGGCTCGTTACCGTTCAGGCTGCCGATCCGGTAACGTTCACCGTCGCCCGGCGGTATCAGGTTGACCTCATAGTCGGCGGCAAACACAACACCGCCGATATTTGTGATCACCAGGTTGGTTGAACTAACCGGGTTGTTGACGACAACCGGACAGATATAGGTACCGCGATAGCGCAAGCCCCCCGTTTCGGAAAAGCGATAGCCGGTATCCTCGTTGCGGAGATCTACCCGGTAGCCCGCCGTTTGACCCGGGCTGGTGAAGCCGGACGGCATGACGATCTCTACGGTAACATTGACACATGATCCCGCCGGCACGGTGATTGGGTTGGCATCCTTGTAGATAAACTGACCGGGTCCCGGCACGTCTTGACCGGGGCCGGGATTGGTTCCGCTGAAGACATAGGTGTAGTCATGGCTGTTGTTGGGGTCGCCGTTGCAGATCGTTAAGGTCACCGCTTTGGGATCGTCCGTACAATAGGTCTTCATCTTCGGGAGATCGGCGCTGTCGGGCGCCGATTTCCACCAACTGGGCGAATGATCGTTGCTCGATGAGCCGCCGACATCCAGGGGCATCCTCACCCCGTTCTCCTGGAGAAAGAGGTTTTGGAGGGAACCTGCCGTAAGGCTGGATTGGAGCGCAAACTCACCGCGGCCGCCGACGGCCCAATTGGCATATTGGTTTCCGGTTTCTTTGCTGATTTGCCGGGTTACGCCCGTATTCAGGCCCAGATGAATCAGTTCTTCATCCAAAAAGGCCACGGGGTCGTCCCGATAGAGTTCCGAGTTGTAGAGTAACTGCTTTCCATCGGTAGACACCGAGAGTTGGAAGGCGCGATGAATGGGGAAGCCGTCTCCCTTCAGCCGGACGGGAATGCCGCCGCCGGCTTCGACCCGAAAGAGTCCTCCGCTCAGCCAGGGCGTGTCCGCATGGAAATAGATATAGCGGCCGTCAGGTGAGAACTCCGCATCGGTGGCTCTTAAGTTGTCCGGGTTCAACAACGGATCGGCATAGTTTGGAACGATTACCTTGTAGGTGCGGTTTGAAAAATCATAGGGTCCGCCGGTCAGTTCGGCGATAGCGAGACCCCGGCCCGGGCCCCAGTCATTCCAAAATGTGAAGAGGATGCGTTTGCCTTCCTTATCCCACTGAGGGTAGCCCAACTGCCTCGCGGATATATTCGGCATGTTCAAGCCGTGATCGGCAAACTGCACGGTTCCGTTGTTGTCCATCACCCTCAGTTTGCCCACGTCATTACCACAGAGAATATCGTCTTCGATATGGACGATGTACCGACCGTCAGGCGAAAAACTGGGATGGCGTGATCGATAGGTCGTCAGTTTTTTCGGCGTATTGGGTTGATTGACTTCTTGGATATAGATCTGGTTACTGCCGGTTCGATCGGAAACCCAGGTTACCTTGCCGTCGCATAAGTTGCCGGCAGCGGCGGCCGGCCCGCCCAGGAAGAGCGAGTATTTCTGACTGCCGGAAGCCCCCCAGCTCTTGACATCCACCAGAACGGTCCAGGTTCCCGGCTTGGGGTTTTCGACATAAACCTGTTCCAGGTTGTCGATCGTATTGTCTCGGTTTTGTTCCGCGGGTACGATATCGACCGGATTGGTTTGCCCCTGTTGTTTGTGGTAGGTGGGCGGAGTCAATGTCCAGGGTCGTTTTACATTGCTGTCGGGGTCCAAAACGACCAGGCGGAGATCGTTGTCCAGCACGGAAGTCTGCTGATTGATGATGGCGGTATGGCCGGGATCATCCCAAGCCAGCGTTACCTTGAGCGGCCGGGCGGGACTCGCGGGCACCTGAATCTGGTAAGCATGCAACCCGGCCGACAGTTCGTTTTCGATGATGTAGGCCCCGGTCGCGGAAGCGTGTTCTTTCACCAGGCGGGAAGCTTCGTCCAATTGGATGACGCCGTAGCCGGTCACATAGTCGGGTCCCTTGTGATAATTCGTCACTTCGAGCGTATCGGGATTATCGGGATGCCGGGGATGAGGCACCGCGGCCAGATCCTTTGCGGTGTGGGCGAGCAAACCCCGGAATGTGGAGGGATAAGGGACGCCGTTGCCGGCCCCGCCCGCTCCGGTCCAAAAAGGCGAGGGCGAATGATCGCCGGGAATGACGCCGTAATCGCGCTTGAGTTGATCGATCAAGACAGCGATGCTGCCGGTCACCACGGGCGCTGAGGCGGAAGAGCCGCCGGCCCCGCCGTAGCTCTTGCCCGCGCGGGGCACCTTCATTTGGGACGGCGGTACCCCGATAGGCACAATTTGGAGGATTTTAATACTTCCGGGCGCATTGTGCCAATCCGGTACGTTGCTCAGATCGATGACGGCCTCGTGGTAATTGCCGTCGGTTATGACGGGAAAGTCAAGGTCTTTGTAGTTAGTATAAACCGTATGATCATTAGGCGCCCAGCGAAGTCGTGCCCCGGCTGTCGGCCGGTTCCATCTGGGGACCTCCGTCACCCTATACCGAATCGAGATTTTGTGATTGACACTTCCTTTGATGTTCAATGGGAGTCCGGCGGGATCTTCAATCGTCCCGACCAATCCGTTCTTTGCCTGGTGGGGAATCAGGGGGAAACGCAGGGCATAAATTCCGGGGCTGACGGGATGCTGCGTAACCGGGCCGATGTGGCGAATGGTCCACCAGGGTTCCTCGGTCCACCCCTGTGTCCAGCCGGTCCCGAGTGTGTCGAAATTCCATTCCATTTGAATGGCCTTGTTAAGGATCAATTGGACGCGATCGATCTCGACCGCAACCTCGGCAATATCGGGATAGATGTGTTTGGTGCCGGGCGCAACCACATCGGGTTTCGTACGTCCGTCGAGCGTAGGTCCAATGCTGCTGCCCTGAAAGCCGAGATCTTCATCGGAGATATTGCCGACATTGATTTTATTCTTTGCGACGTTCCACAGGGAGTAATAACCGATATCGTCAGGGTCTCCATATTGATGCACCAGGCCTTCATTCCCGGCGCCATAAACATGCGGAAGGAAAAAGCGCTGTTTTCCGCCGACAAGATAATCGCCCCGAATGCTGTTGTCGAGACCGGCCGCACCGCTCGTGTATTGCCGGCTGTAGATAAAAGAGAAGTTACTGACATCGGGATCGTTAAAGTAAATATCCATGATCGCTTCCGGGGCAATTCCTCGATACTGAAAGGGCCTGCCGCCGTTGGGGTTGCCGTTATCATCCACCCCCGCGCTGTGGGCGCCGTTACCCATGATGATCCCGGCCGTCATCGCGCCGTGATTATCACCCGATGAGACACCGGAAAGCCAGCGATCCTGACCATTGTTATCTTTGAAATCGGGGTGATTCTTCAACAGGCCCTCGCTGTTGGACAGCCGGATATCTTTCCCGGTATAGCCGTTATAGGTAACCGGTTGAGCTACGGCAAGAGGGTCGATCCGCTGCACGGCATCGGCGCCGATCGCCAGGCGGGCGTCATCCATCAAGGGTTCCGCGGGGCGGGGACCCGGTTCCAGAAAAACGACATCGCCGTCGGCAATGATGGTGGCAACGGCGTCGTTTTGGATTGAGACGACCCACACATTGGGGCCGACCTGTTCCGGCTCGCCGGCCCCGACGTGCACGGTAGAGAGCAAAGCCTGGATCGCATCTTCGGGCGTTTGCGGGAAAAAGCTGACGGTCATGGTTAGAAGGCCGTTCTCATCGGCGACCCATGACTCGAACACGCCTTCAATGGTTTCAGCCGAGGCTTTATCGGTCGGCAGTAAGGAAGTCAGGGCCCTTGCACCGGTAACGCGCCGGACTTTCATGAGCATGGCGGAAACGTCCTCGATCAGGTCGAGGCCCAGGATCCAGTTTGTATCGTGAAGATAAACAGCGGACCTTACGCCGTCTCGTTCCAAACGCGGCAAGAAGTCGGATTGAATAGGCGCCGTGAGCTGGGCAATCAGGAAGAAGCGTGTTCTACCTTCCTGCCACGCCGCGGCAACGCTTTCGACCAGTTCCGGCGCAACGCCCTCTTCCGGTTCGACGGCGCGTGATTGGAGTTGAATCGGTTTGATATCCCGATTCAGTTCGGGGCATCTTCCCCACGGGCCCGCCTGATGGACGGCGGCTATTTCCATGGGACTCAATTCCCTGTTGTACAGGGCGACTTCGTCGATCGTGCCGCTTAATACACCGGAATTACCCGTTGAAAGCGCCCCGAAACGCAATGGGAGATCGTTGTCCAATGAACCCATGTGCTCGGTCGGGTCGAACGTATCTCGTAAAACCCCGTCAAGATAGAAACTGCCTTCACGGTCACGATCCACCGTCACCGCCAGATGATGCCATTCGCCGTCGGCGACGAAAATATCGGAACTGAAATTGGTGTGCATGCCGTCAGCCAATTGGAAACTCAGGTTCCCATTAAAGAGGAACAAACTGTAACCCACGACGGCTTCATCCACACGGCGTTTATCGATAATGGTAATCACGCCTCCTCTCTGTTCCGTCCGCAGCCAAATATCTATACTGAAATCACCCGCGCCGAAATTCAAAACGGGGCTGCTGCTCACTTCGACAAAGGACCTGTTCAAAGAAACCGCACCGCCGACGCGTCCTTCAGCCCCCGGCATCGATTCACCCTGCAAGGTCGCGTCCAAACCCTGGACCAAATCGGCGGCCCGTGTTCCTTCGTTTTCGTTGAGAGGCCACCAGGCTAAAAGACCGGGCGATGCTGTCGTACAGAAAACGTCTTCCAAACCGGGCCGGTTCGATTCGACCAATTGGGTTGGATCGACAGGTGTTCCCTGGCCATATACCAGACCACTGCCAAGCGCGCAGAAAAGAAATAGAATGAGGTAAGTTATTTTTTTAGAGAATGATAATTCCAAGGTTCGTTGAAAAACAAAAGTAGATACACCAAGGTTTTCACCATGGAGAAACATAATCAAGCTCCTTTTTGTTCAGTTATTTTCAACTTGAATGGGATATGTCTTGGAAATACCGGTCTATTCAGCGGTTAGAAATTATCTGCTTCAATTACTGAACCGGTTAGAGCAAAAAAGATGACATGACGAAATAAAAGATGAAGCTCCTACCAACACCAGCGGATTTTTCCGGGGAAAAAGCTCACATTTTTTTAACATTTCTACCGGAGGCTCCCTTGGAGTCATCATTTCGAGCCCCGAGTATGAACTCGACGAAACACCCAAGGCGCTGTATTTTGCACCATTGCCGAGAGTTACCGCGATGGGGCCGAAGGTGTTGATCCAAGACTCCGTTCACCTTATCTTTTTTCTTCAAGGTTCTTGCGGTTGTCCTCACCCCGCGGCGCTTTTTCTCTTCACCTTTGTCCGTGAACTGCTAAGATAGGCGGTTTACGCTTATCCAATCATCGAATCGACCGATGGTTTAGGATGCACTGCCTTAGGTTTCAGACCGGATAAAAACATCGAGCTTACTTGGAGAGGAGAACCCTATGAGCGACCATAACCCTTTTGGAAGTAAAGCCAAACTAACCACCCAAGCGGGTGACTTCGATATTTTCAAACTCAACGCCCTGAGCGGGGAAGGCGACATCGAGCGCCTGCCTTATTCCATCCGCATTCTTTTGGAAGCGGCGTTGCGGAACGTAGACGGCTTCACCGTCCAAGATGAGGATGTGGTCAAGATCGCCAAATGGGATGCCGCCAATGTAACGGCCACCGAAATCCCCTTTAAGCCCAGCCGGGTGATCCTCCAGGACTTTACCGGCGTGCCTGCCGTCGTCGACCTGGCTGCCTTGCGTTCGGCCCTGGCTCGCCTGGGCGGCGACCCTCAGAAGATCAACCCGCAGGTGCCCGTGGACCTGGTCATCGACCACTCCGTTCAGGTGGACAGCTTCGGCAAGGCCGATTCTCGCGCCGTCAACGAGAAGTTCGAATTCGAGCGCAACCGCGAGCGTTATGAGTTCCTGCACTGGGGTCAGAAAGCTTTCGAAAACTTCTCCGCCGTGCCTCCCGGCACCGGCATCGTGCACCAGGTAAACCTCGAATTTCTGGCTACCTGCATCAGCGCCCGCAACGGTCAGGCCTTCCCCGACAGCCTGGTGGGCACCGACAGCCACACCACCATGATCAACGGCCTGGGCGTGCTGGGCTGGGGCGTCGGCGGCATCGAAGCCGAAGCCGTGATGCTGGGCCAACCTATTTATATGTTAATGCCGGAGGTCGTCGGCTTCAACCTCACCGGAGAACTGCCGGGCGGCGCCACCGCCACCGACCTGGTGCTGACCGTGGTGCAAATGCTGCGGCAACACGGGGTAGTGGGCAAGTTCGTCGAATTTACCGGTCCCGGCATGAAAGCCCTCTCCCTGGCCGATCGCGCCACCATCGCCAACATGGGCCCCGAATACGGCGCTACCATGGGTTTCTTCCCCGTTGACGAGCGCACCTGCGAATATTTGAAACTGACCGGCCGGAGCGACGAACAAATAGACCTGGTGGAACGCTACTGCAAGGAAAACCTGCTCTGGCACAGCGTGGACGCGCCCGCGCCCAACTTCACCAGCAGCCTGGAGCTCGACATCTCCACCGTTCAGCCAAGCCTGGCCGGGCCCAAGCGTCCCCAGGACCGCATCAAACTGACCGACATGGGCGCCGCCTTCCAAAAGGCCCTGCGCGACAAGCCCGGCGCCTCCGGTTTCGGCCTGAGCGAGGAACGGACGAAGGAAGCCGCTCCCGTGGAAGGCACCGGTGACAGCATCACGCACGGTTCCGTCGTCCTGGCCGCTATCACCAGTTGCACCAACACTTCCAACCCCTCCGTCCTCGTCGCCGCGGGCCTGTTGGCCAGGAAAGCCGTGGAGAAGGGACTCAGCACCAAGCCCTATGTCAAAACCTCACTGGCGCCCGGCTCGCGGGTGGTGACCAGTTACCTGGACGACCTGGGTCTGACGCCCTACCTGGAGAAACTGGGCTTCTACACCGTGGGTTACGGCTGCACCACCTGCATCGGCAACTCCGGCCCGCTGCCCGATAACGTGCGTCAGGCCATTCAAGACAAGGACCTCGTCGCCGCCTCGGTCCTGTCGGGGAACCGCAACTTCGAGGGTCGCATCAGCCCGCATATCAAGGCCAACTACCTGGCCGGTCCGCCCCTGGTGGTCGCCTTTGCCCTGGCCGGTCGCGCCGATATCGACCTGACCACCGAATCCCTGGGCAAGGGCAGCGACGGCAACGACGTGTTCCTGAAAGACATCTGGCCCACGCCCGAAGAGATTCACGGGGCTGTCAATACAACTCTCTCGCCCGAGATGTTCCGCGAGCAGTACAAATCGGCCTATACCGATAACGAGATCTGGAACAATATCGAGGGCGACGACTCGGCCATTTACAGCTGGGACGACGGCAGCACCTACATTCAGGAGCCGCCGTTCTTCGAGGGACTGACCCTGGAAGTACAGCCCATCAAGCCGATCCAGGGCATGCGCGTCATGGCCAAACTGGGCGACTCGGTGACCACCGACCACATCTCCCCCGCCGGCGTCATTGCCGAGGAAAGCCCGGCCGGTTCCTTCCTGGTGGGCAAGGGCGTCGAGAAGAAAGACTTCAACAGCTACGGCTCGCGCCGCGGCAACGATCGTGTCATGACCCGCGGCACCTTTGCCAACGTTCGCCTACGCAACCAACTGGCGCCGGGTACCGAGGGCGGTTGGACCAAAGACTTCACCACCGGTGAAATCTCGACGATTTATGACGCGGCCCAAAACTACAAGGCGCAAAACATTCCCCTGATCGTGTTGGGCGGTAAGGAATACGGTACGGGTTCCTCCCGAGATTGGGCCGCCAAGGGTACCTTGCTGTTGGGCGCCAAAGTGGTTCTGGCCGAGAGCTTCGAGCGCATCCACCGCTCCAACCTGGTTTTCATGGGTGTCCTGCCCTTGCAGTTCAAAGACGGCGAAAGCGCGGAAAGCCACGGTTTGACCGGCGAAGAAACCTTCAGCCTGCCCGACCTGAATGACGATATCAAACCGAAACAAGACCTGACGGTCGTAGCCAGGGCGGCGGACGGCAGCGAGAAAACCATTACGGTCCAATGCCGCATCGACACGCCGGTAGAGGTCAACTACTACCGTAACGGCGGCATCCTGCACACGGTGCTCCGTCAACTGGCAAAATAAAGCCAATAGCTGAACTGAGTAAAAAGCCCGCGCTCCGTCGCGGGCTTTTTTTGTTGGGCCTGCCTCTTTCGGCGCGAAACAAGGGGTCGCCCCGGCCGCCCTCGATTATTCAGAGTGAAACAAGGGGTCGCCCCGGCCACCCTCGCTTTTTCAGCGCTAAGCATGAGGTCGCCCCGGCCACCCTCGCTTTTTCAGCGCGAAGCAAGGGGGCGCCCCGGCCACCCTCGCTTTTTCAGCGCGAAGCAAGGGGTCGTCCCGGCCGCCCTCGCTTATTCAGAGTGAAACAAGGGGTCGCCCCGGCCACCCTCGCTTTTTCAGCGCGAAACAGGGGGTCGCCCCGGCCGCCCTCGCTTTTCCAACGCGGAGCAAGGGGTCGCCCCGGCCACCCTCGCTTTTTCAGCGCGAAACAAGGGGACGCCCCGGCCGCTCTCGCTTTTTCAGCGCGAAACAAGGGGTCGCCCCGGCCGCTCTCACTTTTTCAAAGCGAAGCAAGGGGGAGCTTCAGCCGGTTTCCTCCGGTTTCCTTATTTGCTGTTTGAATGGGGGTAGCAGAGCTCTATAATAACTCATAATTGCCAAACTTGTGTGTGCTAATGAAATAGGTTAGAATGGTAAACCTATTGAAAATGGTTTCAAGCAATAACAATGATCCACACCGAAATCCCCCTTAGGAGTAAGGCATATGAAAAAACTGTCCTTGATTCTGTTCCTGGCGGGTTCCCTGTTCATGGGTGCCACGCAACTGACTGCCTTGAATTTCACCGAGGCGACACCACAAGAAATCTATAATCGTGAATACTGGGCCTGTATGGCGATTTGTATCTCCCCCGGCAATGAATGCCACGAGTTGTGCAGCAAACGCGCTGCCGCCGCCGCAACCGCTGTTGGTTTCGGTGTTCATTAAACCCGCGCGCGGGCCGTGCGTCGCGCGGTCCGCGTTATTGATAGGAGGCGCGTGTGGGTTCTACTTCAGAGGCGTCTACTTCTACCTTCAATTCGTTGCCATAGGCCAGTTCCAGCAATAACTGGATGCGTTTATTGCCGCGCTTTTCCTGAATGATCCCCTCGAATCCGTCGAAGACGCCGTGCTTGACGCGTACCTTTTGTCCCGCGGCCAGATCGGGCGGCAGAACCTGGTCATTTTCGCCGCAACGCAGTTTCAGACCTTCCACCACATCGTCAGGCACGGGAATGACCGCGTCGCCGAAGGTAACGATTCTGGAAACCCCCGGCGTGTATTGAATCTTACGGAAGTCCCGCTCCGGGTCACAATGAACGAAAACATAACGGGCAAACAGCGGCAGGCCCACGGGCGAGCCCGCTTTTTTGGGGGCGTAATGGGGGAAAAAGGTTTCCAGGTTATGGTTGCGTTGCAGATTCTCGCGCACGCGCAGTTCGCTTTTGAGTTTGGTGGTTACCAGATACCATTTTAAGTCGACCATGTCTCTCTCCAAGTCCCTCAAGCCTTGACGATTGTAGCCAATTTACGCCGTCTTTAAAAGTGCCGCGCGGCATTTCCCGCCATTTGTTGACATTTGCCACGGGAGGCTTCAGCATCGAGGTTAAGGAAGAGAAGTCGTATGAAACGCGTGGTCTTTATGGGTGCCTCAGCGCATCTGGCTGTCTACGCCGTCGAAGAAGTCGGAGGAGACCAGGATATCGCGCTTTTTGGAACCCAGGTTGGGGCCCACGATACCGTCTTCTTCCATCATGTCGATGAGCTTGGCGGCGCGCGCGTAACCCAGGCTCAGCTTGCGTTGCAGATAGGACACGGAGGCCTGGCCGCTACGCACTACCAGCCTGGCGGCCTTTTCATACATGGGATCTTCTTCGCGCTTTTTGGCAGGCGCGGCGCCCTTTTTCTTGCCTTTCGACTTGCCGCCGCCGTCATCATCGGGTTCATCGGAGCCGGCAGCCGGCTTGACCACTTCCAGGTTGTAGTCGGGTTTGCCCTGGTTCTTGAGGAATTTGACCAGATCCATGACCTCGGATTCGGAGAGGTAGGGCGCGTGGATTCGGACCAGGCGTGCGGTGCCGGGTCCCAGGAACAGTCCGTCGCCTTTGCCAAGCAGTTTGTCGGCGCCGTTACTGTCCAGGATGATGCGCGAGTCATTGCGCTGGGCCACGCGATAGGCCAATCGAGAGGGCAGGTTCGATTTGATGACGCCGGTGATGATGTCCACGGAGGGACGTTGCGTGGCCAGGATGAGGTGAATGCCGATGGCTCGGGACTTTTGGGCCAGACGGGCAATGGACTCTTCCACTTCACCGCGGGCCACCATCATCAGGTCGGCCATCTCGTCAATGACCACCACCACGAAGGGCAAGGGTACCAGGGGTTCTTCTCCCGGTTCTGCCTCGATATCTCCCGCCCGCACCGATTTGTTGTAGTGTTCCAGGTTGCGGACATGATGGGAGGCCAACAGGCGATAGCGGCGCTCCATTTCGTCCACGGCCCATTTCAGGGCGTTAGCGGCATCGTGGGGGTCCGTGACCACGGGGGTCATGAGGTGGGGGATATCGGTGTACATGCCCAATTCCACCATCTTGGGGTCGATCATGATGAACTTGCATTCCACCGGGCTGCACCGCATGAGGATGGAGCAGATCATGGCGTTGATGCCCACCGACTTACCCGAACCGGTTTGACCGGCAATCAAAAGGTGGGGCATCTTTGACAGGTCGGCGCAGAAGGGCGTGCCGTCGATGGTTTTGCCCAGGGACATCAGCAGCTTTGCCTTGTTGGTTTGGAAGACGCCGTCCTCGATCATTTCGCGGAAGGTAATCAACTCACGCTTGTTATTGGGAACCTCGATGCCGATGGCAGAACGGCCCGGCATGCGGTCGATACGAATGGATTCCGCGCCCAAAGCCAGGCAGAGATCGTCGGAGAGATTGACCACTTTACTGTATTTGATACCCGCGTCGGGTTTGAATTCGTAGGTGGTGACCACCGGGCCCGGGTGAATTTCGCGCATGTCGCCGGTGACATTGAATTCACCGAACTTGGCGTGCAGCGAGTGGGCTTTTTCGCGCAGTTCGCCTTCATCCAGAGCCATGCTGTCGTCCGGCGGGTTGAAATGGAAGCTGGTGGGGTAAATCCAATCGACCGCGTCCTGCATAAATTGGAAACTGCCCTGACCGGTGTTTTTGGTGGACTTCATGGGGTTGACCTTGATGTCGTCGTCATCGTCGGCGGAAGGTTTCGACTCTTCCCAGGGCGGCTCATCATCCAGGTCTTGAGAGGGTTCCGGGATTGGTTCGGGATCGCCGGTCAGGTCGTCGTTGCGGATCCCGAAGTCCGGATCGGCCTGCTCTTCATCCGGTATTTCATCGTAATCGTCGTCTTCGTCATTCAAGGGTTTCGGTTGACGGAAGCGCTTCAGCCGTTCGCTGACACGAGCCTGCTTTTCGGACTCCATCTTGTCCAACTCGCGTTGGATGATGCGATTGCGCATCCTTTCCTCACGCCCGGCTTCAATTGTTTCGGTCAACCGACTGAAACTTGCTTGCAGACGCAGGTAAGTCCACATGGTCCCGGACCAGAGCCAGCCGGCGATCTGGCGCAGGGTGAGTTGCGTGGCGACCAATAACGCCAACCCGGCGGCGCCGAAGAGGAACAGGTAGGTGCCCACGGGGTTCAAATAACCGGTAAAGAAACGCCAAAGGGTAACGCCGATAATGCCGCCGGGGGGCTGGGGGTCGCCCTGAAAGGTAATGGGCCCGAAGCTGCCGAGGAACACCAGCAGCACCAGAATCACGGTGCCGACGCCGATGATCTGAAAGAACCAATCGTTGACCTTACGCGTGCGCACGCACAGGTAACCCATGTAGAGAGTGCATAAGGGAAAGGAGAAATTGCCGAACCCGAAAAACTGGTAGCTGAGCGCCGCGATGTGGGCGCCCACCGAGCCCAAATAGTTTTCGGGCATTTTCGATGTTTCGTTGAACAGGGAGGGATCGGATGGATCGTAGGAAACCAGGATCAAGAGCCAGGCGATACCGGCTAAAATGGCCAGCCAACCGGCGATGTCTCTGGCCAGGGAGGGCTGTTGCTCCAATTGGCGCTGCTTCTTGCGTTTGACCTGCTTGCGATGGGCTTTGAGACTTTCGGTGGTTTTCGACTCGCCGGAAGCCTCTTCGGTGTAGATGCCGATATCCTCGGAGACCTGTTCCAAAACCACTCCTCGCGGGCGCCGATTGTTGACAGAGTATGGACCCGCTGGTTTCCAATGATCATAACGTATCCCAACGGTAACCGCAAGTAATGGGGTATAACGCCACGCGAATCACATGATCTTGTGCTCCTCCTTAACCAGGGAGACTCAGGCCGATTGCTCCGTTAACAATCGGCCCAAGGCCCGTGGAGGTAATGGCGCCATAGCGCCGTTGCGTGCCAAGATCAATGGTCAAAGAGATGCGGTTTTGCCCACGTTTTCAGCTTCCTTTCGGAATTGTTGGATTAGTTCCTCGGTGCGTTTGCGAACCTGTTCACCGTCATAGGTTTCGGCTTCCATTGCCTCGCGCGCCATGGCGAAGATGTGACGGTACAAGGCTTTATCTTCAATTTGTTCTGCCAGGGCAATGCGCTCCTCGCGTTTGAAGAGTTCGGTCCAGACCGAACGCACATCCTTCCAAACCCTGCTGTTTTCTTGCCACCAGGCGACTGCTTCCGACAGTTTGTCCTCATTGGCGTGATCGTAGGTATTGAGTCCGAACTCACGCGCAATAACTTTTTCACCGCCGTCTTCATCGATATGCAGCTTGTAATTATCCTGCTCATGCACCCAGCCCGTGGGTGTCAGGGCATGCCGATTTTTCGCCATCATCACGTTATAGTCATCGCGGGTAGTGTACTCGCGGCGCGGCAGCGGGCGGCGCGTCAGGGCTGATTCCCACTGGGACAGGTTGCCGATATGTGTCCAGGCACCGATAGACTCGTAGCGCGGGCTGTCGTCTACCTGATACACGCGCTGGGTCCACTTACCCTTGACCTCATCCTTGGACAGGGTCCGTTTGGTCCAGACGTTATCCTTCTGGTATTCCCACATAACTGTGCTTTCGTATTCCCAGTCCTGGCGCCAGTGCTTCACGATCCCCCTGGAAGTTTGAAGGATGTGCTGCAATACAATGCGTTTTGGGGTGTCCTCCACCACGATCACAATTTCCATCCCGGCCGAATCCTTGGCGGGTTTCAGGTCATAACCGGGTACAAACCCCACGGTTTCGTGAAAGTGGAAATCCACCACATAGGCGCCGGCCATGGCCAGGACGGCCTTGCGGTCCTTTTCAAATTTTCCCTCCCCGGCAAATGCGGGAAGCAGGCTGAACAATAAGAAAACAAATGCAAATCTCATCGGTATCTCTCCAGAGGGGCTACCATTGGTAGCGTAGGTTGAAACTGAGGTTGCGGCCGGGTGCGCTGTAGCGGGTGATCACGGGATCATCCGCGCTTCTGCCGCGCACATCGGACCAGAGATAGTAGGTTTCGTCGGTCAGGTTGAAGGCGCCCAGGTTCAACCGGAATTGATCACTGAGTCGATAGAACAAGGTCAGGTCGACCAGATTGTAGGAGTCCGGCAGGAAAGCCGGCGGATCGGAAGCGGCAACGTCACTATCGCTTTTTGAAGTGACGAAGGTTCCGGTCAACTCGCCGCCGTAGCGGTTCTGACTCTGTCGCCAGGAGATCCCCACGACCCCCTTGGGAGGCTGAATACTCTCGATGGGATCGCCGCTGTCTTCGTCCTCGCCGTCGATATCGGCATAGCTGAAACGCAGGGACCAGTTTGTATAGAACATGTAATCACCGGCCAACTCCAGACCGGAAATCTCTACATTGTTCAGGTTCAGCGCCTGAAACAGGGCCAGACCGGTTTGGCTGACGCCCACGAAGACACTGTCGGCGATGAAGTCCTCGAAACTGTTATCGAAATAGGTCAGGCTGAGCGAGCCGCGTTTCCCGAACAGTTTCAGGCCGGTTTCCAGGTTGTCGCTGGTTTCGGGGGTCAGTTCGGGATTCGGCAGGGTTTGGTAGCCGCCCGCAACATTGGTAAAGCCACTGTTTACCGAGCTGTAGGCGGGGGCTCGGAAACCGTGGGCATAATGCCCGGTCCAGGCAACATGATCGGAGAGCTGCGCATAGATGCCCAGCTTAGGAGAAACAGAATCATCGTCAAGACCCGCCGGCGGTTCCGTGGTCCCGGTGCTTTCCAGGAAGATCGTATCGTTCTCGTCGGGCGACAAACTGTAGTCGTCAAAACGCAGACCGGGTGTGATTTTCAGGCGACCGTCCAGGAAATATGTTTCCGCTTGAACAAAAGCCCCATATTCATCCACGGTGCTGTTAGGGAAATAACGGGTGGGAAAGATCAGCGAGCCGGTGTAGGCATCGGGATTACCGGTGTCCAAATCCAAATCGCGGCGATCGCGAATCTGCCCGAATTCGGTACGTTCCAGCGTCAAACCGTAGGTAATGCGCGTCATCGTGCTCTCGGTCTCGAAAGTTTTGCCCAGCAACAATTCAGCACCCAGATTGTCCTGCTCGAAATCCACGGTTCCGGTTCGAAGGATATTGGTGGTGACAGGTCCCACCGTAGAAATTCGGGTTTCCAAGGTTTCCTGGTTGGTTTCCGCCTGTTGCCAATGCAGACGCCATTGCAGGGTATCGGCCCAGGCCGACTCCATTTCCCGCATTTCCTGGTCGACACTCAAGCGCAAGCGCTCCTGGCTGTCATCGGCCGTATAGTCGGTGATCTCCGTGACTACGCCGAACATACTGGAAGCGCCCTGACTGGTATAAACATTGGCATCGGCCGCGCTGTCGAATAATTCCAAGGAAAAGCGCAAACGATTGTTCACACTCAGGTTGCGTACCAGTTTTCCCAGGATTTGGGTCGAGGACCCGTCGATATCGTTGGGCGCGGTTCTGGTTGCGTCAAGGGAGGCAAGTTCGCCCTGATTGTCGCGTTCGCCAAACTCTCGGCGCACGGCGGTCAACAGACCTTGATACTCTCCGACCGTGAACACGCCCGTCAACCCCAGGTCCACGGACTCCGTCTCACCATCGTATCCGGTTTTCACTATGAAACCCTGATCTTGCTGCCAATCGGCGATATAATCGGACGGGTCTTTGGTGACGAAAGAAACCACGCCGCCCAAAGCATCGCTGCCGTAAAGGGAAGAAGCGGAGCTACGCACGATTTCCACGGCTTTGAGCGTGTCCACATCGACGGCGTATTGGTGGATATTGAACGGACCGAAATCGAATTGTTCGGAGGTCGTCACACCGTCCACCCTGGTCAACACCCGATTGCCGCCGATGCCGCGAATGTTGAATCCGTTCAGCCCGAGTCGGGTTCCGTTATTGCCCACATAGACGCCGGGCTCGTATTTCACCAGATCCCTGACATCATTAATCAACTGATCCTCGATGCGGCTGTCATCGATGACCGAAACCTTGGCGGTTGCTTCTTTGATAGGAACCGGTGTTCGCTCAGCCGTAACCGTCATGGTTTCCGCGATGGAAACCGGTTCTTCTTCTGTCTTATCAGCAGGTTCGCCCGCTGTGAGGGAAAGGGCTAAAAAGAGCGCACTTATCCCATACAAGCACCATTGGGCTTTCATGATAGATTCTCCCGTGCAAGTCAATTGATGAGACTCAGTCTCAGTGAAAATCTTAGAAAGACTTGTCCAGGATGTCAACAAAAATATGAGATTGATTCTCAAGAAACCACTTGTTATACTGGCTTCGCTTGGAGAGGTCGTCGCTTTCCAATCTACCGTGGGATTGTTTTCTACTGATCTGAAGATTGACTAAAGGACCGCTTAAATGAAATACGACGCTCTTAAAAGGGCGGTCGCCATGTTTGGCGTCTGCCTGTTGCCCTGGTGTGCCTTCTCGCAAGAAAAGAATGAAGAAAAAGAACCGAAGCCCGCGCCTTCCATCGGTGAATCACTGGTGGTTTGGGCCACCGAAATCAGAACCTCATCGGTGAAGCTGGATGACGACGCTCTGGCCGTCAAACAACCCGATCATATCAGCGACTTGTTGCGCGCTTTGCCGGGTGTGGATGTCGGCGGCGCCCATTCGCTCAACCAACGGATTACCATTCGCGGCATGGACGATAAAGACCTGCGCATCGATATCGACGGCGCCAACCAGAACACCTATATGTACCATCACATGGGCAACCTGCAAATTCACGCCGACATCCTCAAATCGGTGGACATCGACGTCGGCAAGAATTCGGTTGTCAACGGCGGCTTGGGCGGTACGGTTCGGTTCGAAACCAAGGATGCCGCCGATCTGCTCGCCACCGGCCAAACCTTCGGTTCCCGCTTGCTTGGTAATTACGGCGATAACGCTTCGACCGGTTATTCCGCGGCGGGTTACGGCAAACTGTCGAGCGGGATGGACTTTTTGGCCTACTACAATTTCGTCGAGCGCGACAATTACAAGGTCGGCGGCGGTGAGATTACCGATGCGGACGGGAATATCATTGCGGGAACCGACGGCAAAGTACGCGGTCACGAGGGCGAAGTAGAAGACTCCCTGGTGAAACTGGGCTGGGATTTCGGTCCCAATCACCGCATCGAGGCCGGCTTTGAACATTACGCCGACACCGGTGACTACAACTACCGGCCGGACATGGGCCTGGCAACCGACCTGGCCATAGCCGATAACCTGGGGCTTCCGCTCATCTATCCGACTGAATTCACCCGAGACACGATTACGCTGAACTACAATGCCTACCTGGGCGGAGCTACTACACTCAGGGCAACCGTATTTCAAAACCAGAGCGAGTTGTGGCGTGATGAAACGGGGGTTTCCGCTGTATTCGGCGGCGCCTCCATCATCGAGGGCGATGCCGACAACACGGGGTTCAACCTCCTCGCCTCTACGATAATCGGAGAAGGGGTTTCCCACCAGTTCAACTACGGCGTGGACCTGGTTAATTACGAAACGCAATACACTGCCGACGGCGCGCCCGCTTCCGAGGAAGACGCCCGCAACACGGCGTTTTTCATTGAAGATCGTATCCAGTGGGGGAACCGTTTCACTATTGTACCCGGCGTTCGCTATGATCAGGTAAGCCTTGATTCGACGCTGACAGATGAAGATTTCAGCGCTATGACCGCCGGTCTGGCCGTGGAGGCTCAACTGGCAAAGGGCTTGAGTTTGACCGCGAGTGGCACCCAATTGTTCAAAGCCCCGGAAATCGGCGAGGTGTTCCTCGGAGCGGGTCTTTACGACACCCCTAACCCGGAAATCGAGGAAGAGACCGGTATGAATACCGAGTTGGGATTGACCTGGCGCGGCCAGGATACCGAGTCCGGCCGCTTTTCCGCGGGTTTGACCGGGTTTCAAACCGATATCGACGACTATATCTATGATTATGTCCGCCGAGCGGACGGCTTCAGAGGTAAAGATAACGTAGGCGACATGCAAATTGACGGTTACGAAGCTTTCATCGGTTATGACTTGGGCGACCTGCGCGCCCTAGTCAGCTTTTCATCCACGGACAGCGAACTGTCTGCCTTCGACGAATATGCAAGCCTGGACGGCGCCCGGTTGGATCGTCAGCAGGGCGACGATATCGGCGCAAGTCTCGACTACAACCTGGCTTCATATGACATCGCCCTGCATTGGGACGGCCTGCACGTGGCCTCGGTCGACGCGGGCCTGAACCTGGACGGCGCTACCAAGGACAACGCCAAGGACAGCTATTCCGTTCACAATATCTCGATCCGTTGGACACCACGCCGATACTCCGGCTTATCGCTCACGCTGGGCGTGGACAATCTCTTCGACGAGTATTATGCCTCGCAGTCCTCGCGAACGGGCGTTTCCGCTCATCCCAGGTTCGGTGATTTGTACCTTGTGGATTACGAACCGGGACGTAACATCAAGACCACCATGGCTTACAGGTTCTAAAGGATGACGGAGAACAGGAAAAGCGGCGCGCTCACCGGCGTGCCGCTTAACCGACCCAAGGCCGGTATCTGGTCTTGGACCAAAAAACAAGCGGCCAGAAAGCTGTTCTCGGCGTGCCGCTGGATTCATGTCTACATGTCCACCGCGTTGTTGGGTTTGCTGATCTTTTTCAGCATCACGGGCCTGCTGCTCAATCACCTTTCCTGGTTCGAGCATGAGGGTGACTATGGCGAAACATCGACACCGCTGCCGCCGGATCTTCTGGCCTCGCTCAGAGAAGCGGAGGAACCACAGCTGAAAAAGCTGGAAGCCTATATCGAGCAAAGCCTGGGGCTTCAACAACCGCGCAAGGTAGACATCGATCTGGAAATGGGTGAGTTGACCTTCGACTACCCGCTGCCGGCCGGCTATGCCCTGGTGACCTTCATCATCGAAGAGGGCGTCATGAGGACGGAGCATCAGGAAGGAACCGTGCTCGCGGTGCTCAATGATCTACATAAGGGCCGGCACACCGGCGGTATCTGGTCATGGGTCATCGATACTTCTGCCGTGCTGATGATTCTGATGGCCGTATCGGGTCTGGTGATTCTCTTCCAGCAGGCTAAATGGCGTCTTCACGGGCTTCTACTGGTCCTGGCCGGCGTTGTTCTGCCCTGGTTGATTTACCTGTTGTGGGTGCCTAGACTACATTAATAGTGGAGTAAAGACCATGATTGCAAGTGTATGGATCGCGTTGCTGCTCTCCGGCAATCCGGTAGCAATGGAGAAAATAACCGTAGAACTGGTGGTGCCGGTCTTGAAGGTAAGACCCTACCACCGACCCTACGTGGCGGTCTGGCTGGAAACCACCGAGCGCAAGGGCGTGCGAACGATCGCCGTCTGGCATGAACAGGAAGAATGGCTCAAAGACATGCGCCAGTGGTGGCGCAAGTTGGGCCGCAACGGGAAGCCGCCTTTCGACGGGGTTTCCGGGGCTACCCGCAAACCGGGCACCTATACGCTGCACTGGGAGGTCAAGGACAGTGCGGGCCGTCCTCTGCCTCCCGGGGAATACTACCTGAACATCGAAGCCGCCCGCGAAGAAGGCGGCCGGGACTTTTTGCGACAAAAGGTTCAATTGGGCGCCCGAGAAACCCAGGAATATACCCTTGCCGGCGATCTTGAATTGGGCAAGGTGGTGATTAAAATCAATTGAGGTGAACCCATGATCTTCCGTTTTATTTCCCTAGCCGCAATTGCCTTGCTTGCCGCGGGCTTCGTCGCGGGCCACGATCGTTACATTCTGCCCAGTCACACCGTCCTGTCGGGCGAGGAGCAGAACATTACGTTGATTGCCAGTGTTTCCAATGACATGTTTCATGCCGACCGGCCTTTCGGTGACAACGGCAAGGGCGTGGTGCCGGAATCGCTGAAAGGTTTCTTCCAAACCCTTTCCCCCGTCATCATCCATCCCGACGGCAAGTGCATCGAGACCAATATCTGGCAGGCGTTCGCCCGTTTTTCCGTGGGCGATCTGGCTCTGAGGGAACCGGGAACCTACCGCATCAGCCTGGTCCAGCCCGACAGCCACATGACCACCTTCCGCAAGGCGGACGGCTCGCCGGGCCGCGTTTTCGGCAAAAATGCGGTCGTCCCCGACGGCGCCGTGGAGGTGGTTCGCCGCTTGACCTCTTCCAGGGTGGAAACCTTCGTCACCCTGAATGCACCGGGTCGAAAAGCCTTAACCCCAACCGGAGACGGCTTGGAACTGAGCGGTATCACCCACCCCAACGACCTGTTCACGGGTGAATCGGCCGATTTTCAGTTGTTCTATAACGGCAAGGCCCTGAGCGCTCCCGCGAATGTTACCATCGTACGCGGCGGGACGCGCCACCGCAACCAACGCAATCCGCAAGAAATCACGACCCAAGCCGACGGTAGATTTCAAGTCACCTTCAAAGAAGCGGGTTTCTACCTTATTCAGGCGGAAGCGGTCTTCAAAGGCTCACCGGGCAGCGGTATCGACAGCCGACATGCGGGCCTGTTCCTTACCGTGGAAGTCTTTCCGGAATAAGCGGACCATTTTTAGGGAAGACCAAGTGCTCGGCGGGCATCTCATCTTTCCCGTGACCGCACGGCCTCCCCAAAGCCAACAGCGATCAGACAAGGAGAACGACATGAAGTTTTATCGAGGAATGCAAAACCGAACGACGGGAATGCTGTTGCTATGCTTTCTGCTTTTTCCCGCCGTGAGTCCGGCGATGAACGATTCCCAATCGCCCGCACTGCCCGAGGGCCGCAAATGGGCCGGTTTCCGCGGCAACGGCAGCAGCAATACCACGGCGGCCGGCCTGCCGCTTCGATGGTCGGAAGCCAAAAATATCGACTGGCGGGTCCAACTTCCGGGTTTTGGTCAATCAAGCCCTGTCGTTTGGGATGACAAGGTTTTTATCACCTCGGTAGACACGGAAGACGAAGATCGGTTGGTGGTGATCCGTTTAGACCTGGAAACGGGCAAAACCATTTGGGAAAAGCGGTTCAAGGCGAGTCGGCAAATCGAATACACCAGGATGATTGCCCGTTCGGCGCCCACACCGGCGGTTGATCACAGCGGTGTTTACGTATTCTTCGGTAGCGGCGATGTCTTGAAACTCTCCCATGATGGCGACAAGTTATGGTCCCGTTCTCTGGTAGAGGAATTCGGCGCGTTCAAAGGAAATCACGGCGTGGCCGCTTCACCCGTGTTGTACGACGATCGCCTGATGTTGCTGATCGCCCATGAGGGGCCTTCCTACGCTATTGCCTTGAATGCCGCCACGGGGGAGACCCTTTGGAAGCAGGACCGAAAACCGGCGGTTTCCTGGTCAACTCCGCTGGTCACCCGGAATCAGGGCCGGAATCAATTGGTCATCAGTTCGAATGGAACCGTGGAAGCACTGGATATCGAAAGCGGTGAACGGCTTTGGTACACTCACGACATCGTCAAAAATACCGTGGCGTCACCTTTGGTTTATGAAGACCTGATCATCGCCGGAAGCTCAGAGTCAGGCGGCGGTAGAACGGTCCGCCTGGGCGGGCAGGGGGACATCACCGCCGACCGAATTGCCTGGCGCGGTGGGTGGGCATCCAGTTTCGGGTCGCCTCTGGTCCACGGCAGCCGAGTCTATATCACCAACCGTGCCGGGGTTGTCGCCTGCCTTGACGCGGCATCGGGCAAAGAGATTTGGAAGCATCGCCTGGGAGAATCCTGCTGGGCCTCTCCGGCGGCCGCCGGCGACCGCTTGTATTTCTTTACAAAAAACGGTTTAACGGTGGTGTTGGCGGGTAATCAAGAAGCCCCAAAAATACTGGCCGAGAATAAGCTACCCGTTGGTAAAGACAACGAGGTTTACGGTGTTGCCCTGGTCGATCGAAAGATCCTTCTGCGCACGGGCAGTGCCTTGACCTGTATCCAAAATCTCTAAGCCGGGCCGTGCATAAAACACCCAGGCAATATTCGGGGCTGCATAAACACCCGCTTGGTTGCAACATGTTTTGTTGTTCCCGGGAATACATGAGGAGCCGGCGTCCGGTACTCGATTGTTACCGGGAACAATATCGTATCGGACGCCGGATATTCATGTCTAAAGGAGAAGAATCGAGTGGGTTGTCGAGGGATATCACCATCACTGTGCCGGGTTGGAAGCAATTCTACTAAGTGAGGCCGGCTTTAGTAGCACCGAACATCTCGCGCTATCCAACCCAATGAGCCGGAGCCTGTTCAGTACGACCTAAGCGACTCAAAACAAAGCAAACTACTTGAAGCTTGGGGCTTGAAGCTTGCAGCTTGTCACGCGCTTGCCTGGTGTACGGGGAGGGATTCGCCTTTTGTGTTCTCGCGGAGGGGGAGGGACAGCACGAAGGTAGCGCCTGTATCCGGGCCGTCACTGAAGGCTTTCAGACTGCCGCCCATTTCGGTGGCCGCATTGGCCGCGTTGTGTAAGCCGAAGCCGTGGCCGTCCTTGCGAGTGGTGTAGCCGTAACCGAAAATCTCGGTAAGCCGGCTCTGTGAGATGCCGATGCCGTTGTCCGTTACCGCGAACAATACCTTGCCGTCCGGGCCCAGTTTCAGGCCCACCTTCAGCAAGGAATCCCGGTTGGTTTTGGCCATCGAATGACCGGCGTTTTTGGCCAGGTTGATCAGGATTTGAAGAACTTTGTGCTTTTCCACCAGGTAGGAGGGCAAATTCTCGTATTCGCGAATGATGGTGATCTCCCTTTCGGGCAAGGCCATACCGCTGATCTTGATTGCCTGCTCCAATAGGTCGTAAGGCTCGATGGGCTCCAAAACCGCCCGCATTTTGGCGTGATCCTGCTGAGCGCGGATGACCTCGATGACGTGTGATAGATTGGCGGTCATGCGCTTCACTTCTTCTTTCACGCGTGCGTGTTCCTTTTTCAGATGGACGGTCAGTTTCTCCATGAATTGCGGGAAGATTTTGCCGCGCGGATCCTCGGTGAAGAAATGCGCCATGTCCAAATCGGGGTCTTTCAGCAATTCGATCACCCGGTCCATTTGAGGCAGCTTGGAGTTATTGAGGCTCTCGCTCATGGAATCGACTGAAATGGTAATCGAGTTCAAGACATTGCCCACGTTATGCAGCACACCGATGGCGACCTCGGTCATGCCGGCCCGACGCGCCGCTTCCAGCAGCTTGCTTTGGGTTTCTACCAGTTCTTCCTGGGTTTTGATGCGGTCCTGGATCTCCTGGGTCAGTTGGCGGTTGGCTGCCTGTAATTCGCGGGTGCGTTCTTCCACCCGGACTTCCAGATCCCGGTTCAATTGGGAGAGTTGATCGTACAGGTTGGCGTTATCGATGGAAACGGCAGCCTGTGCGGAGATCAACTGAAGAATCTCGATGCGTTCTTCACTGAAGGCGTTGCCCACCAGGTTGTTTTCCAGGTAGAGCATACCCACCATTTTATTCTGGTGAACAATGGGCAGTACTAACAAGGAACGCGCATTGGTGGCCACGATATAAGGGTCGTTCTTGAACAGGCCCTCGCGGGAGGCATCGCCCAAGACCACGGTTTCCAGGGTGCGTTTGACGTATTTGATAACCGACAGCGGTAACGGGGCGCCCTCGCCCACGGGTTTGTCCTGAACCACGCGGGAGAAGTTGCCGTCCAGACTGCTCTCGCCCTCCACCCATAACCCCACGCCGCGTTTCAGCAACAGGGCGCCGCGCTTGGCGCCGGCGTTTTCCATGGCGCAGGCCATCACGCGTTCCAAAACCTTGGTCAGCTGCACTTCCTGGGAAATGGCCAGCGAGCTTTGCAGCACGGTTTCCAAATCGAGAACGCTTTTCACCAACAGGTCGGTGCCGCGATCGCCGTGCGCGGGTTCGGCCGCGGCCTCCCAACGGTGCTTGTCGCGTAGGTAGGTGCCGTAAAGCGCCCGTACCTGAGCCGCCTTTGCCAGCGCCCCCCAAGCCTTGTAGGCGGAAAGCGAGGCGCCGATATAGTGGGCGGCGTCGCTGGGAAACCCCTCGGTCATGGCCAGGGTCGCACGCCGCTCTTCCACCAGTCCGCGCAAACTGGTGACGCCCTCACGGGTGACCAGTTCGGCCGCGCGAGCGTAGTAAAGGAAGGCGTCGGAAATCTTGCCGGTAATGCGGGCGCGTTCGGCTTCCAGGATCAGGTGGCGCAAGCCGAAATTATGCCTGGATCGTCGTGCAATCTTTTTATAAAGGGCCCGCGTTTTGTCTACCAGGCGCAAGTAACGGTTGCGTTCGGAGCCGGATGAGTCCGGGTATAACGCCGCGGCCGACATAGCCCGCCAGAAACAGTTCTCCAAATTGCTTTGACCGGCCAGAGTGACGGGCTGGATCGAATCGACCACCCTGCCGGTCAGTTCAAAGGCCTCGCGATATTTGCCGAACATGTAATAGGCAAGCGCGGCGTGCGGCACGGTAAAGAAGAAAGGCAATCGGATGTGACGTGCCGCCAGTTGTTCCAGGCCGAACGGATCGTTGGGCGATTGCTTGTCCATGAGGCGACGCCGCTGGTCGCTGTGAAGGTAAGTTGCGATGGACTCCAGGGTTTCCGACCCATGCTTCAGCTCGGCATAACCGGCCTGCTCCACATGTTCCACATATTTCTGGGCGTCTGTAATCAAATCGGCAAGGTGACCGTTGCTCAGAAATTTCAGGTGCCAATGCACCGCGGAGGAATAGGCGGCAAACTGCAGATCGCCCAGCTCAAAGGAACGCCGGGCATTTTCGGCCAGCCCCGCCGCACAATCGGCGAAGGGTTTCAACCAGGCGCCCACGTAATAGTGCCGGTAAAAAGCGAGGCGTTGTGTAAAGCGGTTATTGCCGAAGCGTTGGTGCAGGGTATCGGCAAGATCGGCGATATTCCGGCAGCGTTCGGGTTCGGCGCCGGTTTGAAGCAAGAGGGCGGCGAACAGGCCGAAGACCATGGGTGAATAGGGGTGGTGCCCGTGTTTGAGGACCTGTTCCGTCATCTTCAGGATCAGGTAACTGACCAGGCGAGCGGAGCTGAAATAGGCGGGCAGGATCATTTCCGTCATGATGCGCATGCGCGCCAGGAAAGCGGGGTCTCGAGCCTCGGGCATGGCCAGCAGGCGGTCGCCTTCTTTGTTGCGAAAGGCCCACATGGTTTTGAGGAACTGAACCCTGATGTGGGTTTTGGAAAGGTGCAGGGAGATTTTATCGCCCAGGCGTCGCAAGCCGTCGATACCGATGCGCAGGCCGCGAATGGGTTGGCCGGTAAGGTTGTAAAGGGCGATCATGCGCGAAACCACCCGGGCCTGATCCATATCGATCAGGTCTTCTTTCAACAAATCGCGGAAACCGTCTGCCGCACCACTCAAGTCGCCGCCTAGAAACTTGTTTTGCGCCATTTCCAGGTTGAGATCGAAAAGCAGTTTGTAGTGATCCTGCCAGACGGCGTGGGAGGCAAGATTCAGCCCGGTTTTGAAATAGCCGGCCGCATTGCCGTGAGCTGCCGATTCCACGGCCTTTCTGCCGGCTTGTAAATTCAACCGGGCCAGACGCAGTTTGAAATCGGGCTTCAGCGAGTCCAAAAGACCGTGATTCAGGTGATCCACGATTTCGAAGATGTCCCGTTGCAGGGTTTCGTCCACACAACGATCCAGTTTCAGGCTGCCTATTTTAAAGTGGAGCCGCGCCCGCTCTTCCTCTGAAAGCATGCCGACGGCGGCCTCGAAGATCCGATTGTGGGAGAACCGATAGTCGCTGCCCTGGGGCGAAATCAGGCCCTCGAAAGTGAGTGTGTACAGATCCAGCGACACTTCTTGCTCGCTGAGCCCGGATACATCGCTGAGCGTAGCCTGGTCAAACTGACGCCCCACGCAGCCGGCCAACTCCAGAATGCGTAGCGTTCGCCGGGGCAGACGCGACAGCTTCTCCGTCATTATGCCGACGATATCATCGGGGATCTCGGCCCCTTCGATAGCTTGGAGATCCCATTTCCAACCGGAGCCGATCTCGAAAAAGACCAGCCCCGAGGCATAAGCGTGGCGCATGTACTGGCGTACGAATTGGGGGTTACCGCCGGTTTTGCGTTGAATCAATTCGGCCAACAGCCGGGTCTCCACGGGAGACCGCTCCAGGGTATCGGCCAGGAAGTCGTTGAGATTGTCCAGGGTCCAGGGCTTGAGCGAGATGGCGTGAATGCGTTCGTCGTGGCGTTCCAGCATCTCCTGGATGGGATGGTCCTCCCTCAAGTCGTGGTCGCGATAGGACAATATCAACAGCAGGCAGGTGGGAGGACGCGCATTCAGGAGGCTGTCGATGAGGTTCAGGCTGGCGTTATCGGCCCATTGCACATCGTCCAGCGAGAACATCAGCGGGACCTCGTCGGAAATGGCGCGGATGAGGTGTTGCATGGCCATGCCGGTCCGCTGCCGTGCCTCCATGCCGAAGAAGGAGTCGTTGTTTTCCTCGATACCCAGCAAAAGATGCAGTTTGGGGATGATTTCCACCACGGCTTCGGCAAAGGAGCCCATGGCCTCGCTCAATACCTCGCGCCAGTTGGCCAGTTCTTCGTCAGAACCGGCCAGTACCTGTTCCAACCATCCGGTAATCGCTTGTGCTATACCCGCGTAGGGAACGTTGGCCTGAAACCGTTCGAAGCTGCCCTTGAGGAAGGGGATGCGATCGTTGACCAGGGACTTCCGCAGGGCCTTGACCAGGGCGGTTTTGCCAACGCCCGCGGGACCGGAGATCACCACCATCTCGGTTTCGCCGCGGTAGGCGTTGCGAAAGGCTTCTTTGAGGGTTTGCAATTCCTCGCGCCGACCGTAGGTGCGTTTGGGCAGCACCAGCGTGGTGGGCACCTCGCGCGCGCCTAATTCGAACCATTCCAGGCGGCCCTTCTCTTCCTGCATATGCTTACAGGTCAACAGGTCCGCGTGCAGACCCCCCGCCGTCTGATAGCGTTTGTCCGGGTCCTTTTCCATCAACTTCAGAATGATGCGACCCAGTTGTTCCGGCAGGTTTTTATTGACCAGGTGCGGCGGCTTGGGCGCCACGGCCAGATGCATGTGAATCAGTTCCAGAGGTTCGGCTATAAAGGGCAGACGCCCGGTACCCAGCTCGTAAAGTGTTACCCCCAGAGAATAGAGATCGCTTCGAAAATCGATGCCGCGATCCATGCGACCCGTCTGTTCCGGTGAGGTATAGTGCAGCGACCGTTTGATCATCTCCGGCCGGTAGTACTTCTTCATCTCACTTTGGGCGGGCACGGCCAGATCGAATCCGGCAATAGTGGTCAGCAGGTTTTCCTCTTCGATAAAGATATTCAGCGACTTGATGTTTTTGTGGATGACACCGCGATTATGGATGTCCCCCAATGTTGCCGCCAGTTGGATGGAAATGTCCAGAAAGGCATCGCCCACCTTTTCCTGATCGCTTAGAAAATCTTTCAGGGGCACCCAGTTCTTGCGCCTGAAAACAAGGCAGGCGTATTCGTCGTGACGCACCAGGTCAAGCGCGTCGATGACCCCGCGGGATTGCAATTTGCGCAATAAGCCCATTTCTTCTTGGAACATACGGCCGGCGCCGCGAGTACCGACCGGTGCGGTTTTCAAGAGGACCGGTAATCCGTCCTTCCGGCGCATCGCATTGAAAACGCTTACTTGCCCTTCGGCAATCAGCAGTTCCTCGATTGTGTAACCCGGAATATGGACCATCTGTGATTACCTACCCGTAAACACGACTCCTGATTTCACCTATCGGTTTGGAATCTGAAGTATGAGAGTACCTGTATACAAGATAACCCACCGCCACGAAATACCATGTTGCTATCTGCGTAAAATGGTTCACAAAGATGGAAATGGTAACACAGAAGCTGAGCAAGGAAGTAAAAAACACGGAAAACAGTGTTTTTCTTTGCCTCATTGCCAGATAACTCCATGTGCAGAGAACTCCCAAGAAGAGAGGGCAAAGCACAATGCCCAAAAATCCGAAATCTTTGTAAAAAGGCTCCAGATAGGTACAAGCATTCAGTTCGATAGGAACCCTGTAGAATTTACCGACCAGTTCAGCCCGCTCGATTTCAGGGGTCACCAATTCGATGAACTTGACCACCGGGCCGAAGGTGTACATGCCGTGCGTATGTTCGTGTTTGTCTTCAAGGAAGGCTTGAAGAACCGGATAACTGCCTGTCAGGTAGATATAGGGGTCCACCAGCGCGGCATACTCGCGGGGCACCCGGACGAATTCCATGTTGTCGTCAAAGGCTTCCTTCTTATAGACCTTGGCGATCACCACAAAGAAACCCAAGAGCACCAATAAGGTCCCCACGCCCGCCATGATCATGCGCGGCTCCAAATTGACGCGACGCTGCATATAGACCAATACGAAAAAGCCCCAGATAACCATGTAGAAGAATCGCGTTCGATCCGTGGTTACCAGGGTGGTCATGATTGCCCAGATCAAGATCAGGTAGACCCATTTGCGGGGTTTCTTGTAAAGCGCCAGGTAGGCGGTTCCCAGCGCGAAGTTGGCGACATTGAGGATGTTGAAGAAACCCAGGTATTTCACGTTGGAATGTTGCTCGCGAACCATTTGGGGATCGGTGAGGAAGGCGCCGAAACCCAAGGACATTTGCAGGTTTACCACCTGAATCAGAAACCCCAGGATGCCGATGGCGAACAATACCTTCAGCGCTCGTTCGAAACGCGTCCGGTCCAGGTGTTCGAAACGCGGCGGCGCATTGGCCCAGGCCGGACGCACCAGTCCGTAAGCCAGAACCGCAAAGCTGCCGCCCATGAACATCAACCAACTGATTCCGATAACTTCCCAGACCCCGCCGCGTAAAGGATCGAAGGCCACCATTTCCAGGGACAGCATGCCCAGGGAAAAGGCCCAAAAAAAGTTGTAGACAGCAGGTGGGGAAAAGTAATCACCCAAAAGGCGTTTCGAGAGTACCAATCCCGCTGCAGCCAGGATCAGTAATGTCAAAGAAAGCATTTAAAGGATATCCGCATGACCGTAATTTGAAGAAAGGCGACTGACTGCTGAAGATGAGGGGTTCCCCACCTCTCACGGTTCTGTAAGAATATTACACCAAATAGACCTGGGCAGAAACCCGGGGTTCTCGTAACGATTTCCTTTCCGGGTCCAGAAGTACCAATTTGCCCCCCGGGGGCGCCGAAGAGGCACAATTACCCTATGAAAGACCAAGAGCTGTTGAATATTGCCGATTTCTTTGTCATCCTTTTTCGCGGCAAGAAGACCTTCATCCTCACCTTTCTTTTCATCATGGTCCTGGCCGTGATCTATCTGGCTTTTGCCAAACGGTCCTATAAGCTGACCGGCACCCTTTACGTGGCCCGCATTCAAGGCGTGCTGGTAGAGGAGGGCGAGTTCGTCGCCGCCAAGCTACGCGATTACAGCTTCATGAAACGCGCCCTGGACAGCGCCGGCATCGAACTGGATATTCCCGTCAATCGCCTGCAACGCCTGGTTTCCACCGAGGTCTTGAACGAGGTCAAGAAGATCCGTGATGTGGGCCTGGTGCAACTTTCGGTGGAATACGACGACCGGGATCTGGCTCACGCCATCTTTCAGGCGCTTACCAGTCAGTTGATAACGGATCACGAAGAATTGGTCCAACATGCCCGGAAGAACTTCCGCGGCATGATCGACAGTTTCTGGGAAGACGAGGCCGCCGTGCGCCGCTCCTTGGATCTGGACGAAACGCAGATCGAGGCCACCATTGAAGACGGCACACCCAAGGAATTCATGCCCGCCTGGGTCCTGCTCAGCCACACCGTCGCCGAAAAGCGCAGCTATCACCAGACGCTGGTCAAGGATATCTACTATCTGGAGCTGGAGGCGAGTTCCGCTTCCAAGACCTTCAACACCCGCCTGGCCGCCGAACCCAAAATCCCGGATGAGCATTTCAAGCCCAAGCGCAGCCTGGTCGTCATCTTGGGCGGCATCCTGGCTTTGCTGACCGCCACCATGGCCACGCTGGGTCTACATTACTATAACGAGGAAATCAAACCCAAGCTGGCCTCGTAACCCCGCCCAAGACACCTTTTCTGTGATATTCTTTGGAGCTTGGCAACTGCCGGGGAGGACCGTCTTTGACACATGACCCGAAACTGATTCGAAACTTTTCGATTATTGCTCATATCGACCACGGCAAAAGTACGCTGGCCGATCGCTTCCTGCAAAAAACCGGTCGCGTCAGCGATCGGGAAATGAAGGAACAACTGCTGGACGATATGGAGTTGGAACGCGAGCGCGGCATTACGATCAAGGCTCGTTCCGTGACCATGCCCTACGAGGCGTCCGATGGACAAACCTATCAGTTCAACCTTATCGACACGCCCGGTCACGTGGACTTCGCCTATGAGGTATCGCGCTCCCTGGCCGCATGTGACGGCGCCATCCTGGTGGTCGACGCCGCGCAAGGTGTTGAAGCCCAAACCCTGGCCAATGTCTACCTTGCCCTGGAAAACGACCTGCACATGGTGCCCGTACTCAACAAAATCGATCTGCCTTCCGCCCATCCCGATATGGTGATGGAACAAATCGAAAACGTGATCGGGCTGGATACCGAGAACGCGCACCTGGTTTCCGCCAAGACCGGCGAGGGGCTGGAGGAACTGCTGGAAGCGGTGGTGCATGAGGTGCCCGCGCCCGAGGGAAGCCCGGACGGCCCGTTGCGCGCCTTGATCTTCGACGCCTGGTTTGACACCTATCGCGGCCTGATCATTCTGGTTCGCATCGTCGACGGCGCCATGAAACCCAAGGACCGCATCAAGTTCATGGCCACCGGCAGCGAGTACCTTGTGGATGAGGTAGGTATCTTCACCCCCAAGATGGAAAAGACCGACGCCTTGAACATGGGCCAGGTGGGTTATGTCATCGCTACTATCAAATCGCTGGACGAGGCGCGGGTGGGCGATACCATCACGCACGCCAAAGCGTCTGCCGCCGAACCCCTGGCCGGGTTTCAGGAATCGAAACCCATGGTTTTCTCCGGGCTCTATCCTACCGAGGCCAAGGACTACAGCGCCTTGCGTGAGGCCCTGGAAAAGCTCCAGATCAACGACACCTCGTTTATCTTCGAGCCCGAAACCTCGGTAGCCCTGGGTTTCGGCTTCCGTTGCGGGTTCCTGGGTCTGCTGCACATGGAGATCATCCAGGAACGCCTGGAGCGCGAGTTCGACCTGGATCTGGTCACCACCGCGCCCGGTGTGGAATATCGCGTTACCACTAAGGACGGCGAGGTGCTGTTGATCGACTCTCCCGCCAAGTTGCCGTCCGTGGGCGAGATCGACATCCTGGAGGAACCCTATATCGTGGGCACCATCCTCACCAACAAGGAATACGTGGGCGCCATTCTCAAACTGTGCGAGGACCGTCGCGGCGTGCAGAAAAAGTTGGAGTACGTCTCCGAGGAGCGTATCCTGATCGAGTACGAACTCCCCCTGGCCGAGGTGGTGTTGGACTTCTACGATAAGTTGAAGTCGGTCAGCCGCGGTTATTCCTCCTTCGATTATCACGTGGAAGGTTACTGGGCCTCGGACCTGGCCAAGCTGGACATCCTGGTTAACGGCGACCTGGTGGACGCGCTCTCCCTGATCGTGCATAGGGAAAAGGCCTTCACCAGAGGGCAACAACTGGCGGTGAAAATGAAAGAATTGATCCCTCGGCAAATGTTCGATATCGCCATCCAGGCGGCTCTGGGGACGCGCGTCATCGCCCGTACCACGGTCAAGGCTCTGCGCAAAAACGTTCTGGCCAAATGCTACGGCGGCGATATCAGCCGGAAACGCAAGCTGCTGGAGAAACAGAAAAAAGGCAAGAAACGCATGAAGGCGGTGGGTTCGGTCCAAATTCCCCAGGACGCTTTCCTTGCCATGTTACAAGTGGATGATTAAGGAGTTCCCCACGTGTCCGAAGCCATGACCCTGAATTCCGCCCAGCGGCGTTACCTGAAACAGTTGGCGCATCACCTGAAGCCTTTGCTGCAAATGGGCAAGGACGGCCCCTCCGCCGGTTTTATCGGTCAGTTGAACGAACAGATCGAGAACCACGAGTTGATCAAGATCCGCATTCTGAACAACTGCGAATACACCAAATCGGAAATAGAAACCGCCTTTGCGGGCGCGGGTATTACCCTGGTCCAGAAAGTAGGCCATGTGTACACGGTGTTCCGCCAAAAGGAAGAAGATTCGCAGTTGAGCCTGCCCAAGTGAGGACATTATGGCGCTGACACACCTGAACGAAAAGGGCGAGGCGCACATGGTCGACGTCAGCGCCAAGCAGGTTACGGTTCGCGAGGCGGTCGCCGAGGGTTATATCACCATGCCGGCCTCCTTGATTGAACAACTGGACCGCCTGAAAAAGGGAAACGCCTACGAAATCGCCCGCATTGCCGGCATTATGGGCGCCAAAAAAGTCCAGGAACTGATACCGCTGTGTCACGGCCTGAACCTGGACCACATCGGCGTACAGTTCGAGTCCGACACGGCCAAAGAAGAGGTTCGCGTGGTCGCCACGGCGCGTTGCCACGGCCGAACCGGTGTCGAGATGGAAGCCCTGACCGCGGTCAATGTAGCCCTGCTCACCCTCTACGACATGGGCAAGGCGGTCGCTAGGGACATGGAAATAAGCCGCATCCGCCTGTTATCCAAAACAGGCGGCAAAAGCGGTGATTGGCAAAGACAGTAACGTGAACATGGGTACCCGTTGAAAGACCTGGGTAGGGACATAAAGACAGGCAGTTCATAGGCGGTGCTTACCGGCATGGGGTGCGCTTGTTCGCGCCGGACACACAAAAAGCCCGCGCATGGTTTTCTTACATCGACCGAAGGGAACAGCTTTGACCGCGGCGCATCAAGCGGAGAAGCAATAGCGCCTAAAAAGCAACGGGCCCCGTCGGGGGCCCTCCTCTCATTTAGTCGGTCCAGAAATGGCCGCCTGCTTTTACTTTGGATTTCAGCTGCATCGTTTGCCTCCTTGTTCGCGATTTGGGTACACAAGACACACGACAAGCGCCTCTTTGAGAGAGGGTTGCCGTTCATACGGTGCTATGGAGACAATCGAAATTTAGTTCGTTTGAGGGTCACTTTTTTATTTTTTTATGTAGCACCGGAAAGATCCTGCCCAGGCAATCCGGCTCAAGCTGGTGAGCAAGGTGGGAGTTTCCTGCGCGAACAAAAGCGCCCCATGCCGGTAAGCACGGTTTCGATATTTCATTCCGGTTTGTCCCGGCCGGGGTCGTTCAATGGGCGCCTTTGTTCACGTTACGTTAGTCCAACCCTTCGGCAGTGTGATTCTGCTGTGCCTTGGAACAGGTTCCCCCGGCGCGAACAAAAGCGCCCCATGCCGGTAAGCACGGTTTCGATATTTCCAGTCGGTTTGTCCCGGTCGGGGTCGTTCAATGGGCGCCTTTGTTCACGTTACGTTAGTCCAACCCTTCGGCAGTGTGATTCTGCTGTGCCTTGGAACAGGTTCCCCCGGCGCGAACAAAAGCG
>JAAUYB010040168.1_pt1 | contig 66760 bp, 57 predicted proteins | sample 7278071 | NCBI WGS metagenome assembly JAAUYB01 (sample SAMN14350121, study PRJNA611818) | marine sediment metagenome | isolation source: surface marine sediment (1.8m) | place: French Polynesia: Moorea | collected 2018-08
CACCAGTTTCGACGACGACGTGATCACCGATTTCACCCCCGGCGTGGACCAGCTCGAGATCGACGACGCACTCTGGGGAGGCGGCCTGACCCCGGCGCAGGTGATCAGCCAGTTCGGCACCGTGACACCCCAAGGCGTGCTCCTGGACTTCCAGAACGGCAACACGATCCTCTTGGAGGGCCTCACCAGCACCACCGGGCTCAACAGTGATCTGACGATTATTTGACGGCACGCGGGGGCGGCACAGCGCGCGGCGCCCCCCCCCCTCAGACGAAGGTTACATCCGACGCGCCGATATCAGACGCGCTCAACCCCTCCAGCAGCAGCGACCCGCCTTCCCATTCCAGCCGCACGCCGCGCGGCGCGTTGTAGACGGTGAGGTCCTGGAAGGTGCGCTCTGCCACGTCCAGCTCCAGCTGATCCACGCCGGGGGTGAAATCGGTGATGACATCGCGCCCGGACGCGCTGTTGAACACAAACGTGTCGGCACCGCTGCCACCGGTCAGCAGATCATTGCCATTGCCGCCCTCCAGACGGTCCTGATGCGCGCCGCCCTCCAGCGTGTCGCGGCCGCCCCAGCCCTCCAGCGTATCGCGGCCATTGCCGCCGATCAGGGAATCGTTGCCCAAGCCGCCAAAGAGGCTGTCATTGCCGACATCCCCGTGGGCCACATCGTCCCCGGCCGAGGCCTGGACCGTATCGTTGCCATCGCCGCCAAAGATCGTGTCGCGCCCGAGCGCATCATTCTGATAATACCCCTGGAACAGGTCGTTGCCGGCGCCCATCTCGATCCGATCCGGACCGGCGCCACCATTGATCGTGTCATTGCCATCACCGCCCAGGACCGTGTCCCCCATGGCGCCGCCATGGATCCAGTCATTGCCGTCGCCGCCCTCGATCAAATCGCGGCCGTTTTGCCCCTCGAGCGAGTCATCGCCAAGCGCGCCCAACAGCGTGTCATTGCCGGGGCCGCCCAGCAGCGTGTCTGCCTCTGTTCCGCCATGCATCCAGTCATTGCCCAAGCCGCCATCCAGCCGGTCAATCCCGTGCATTCCCTCAAGCGTGTCATTGCCCTGATTGCCAAACAGCCGGTCCGCGTTTGACCCGCCTTGCAGCGTATCATTGCCCGGGCCGCCAAACAGCTGGTCATTGCCCATACCGCCTTCGAGCAGGTCATTGCCGTTCTGCCCCAAGATCCGGTCAAACCCGCCCGCCCCCATCAGCGTATCGTTACCGGCCGCCCCGGTCAGCGTGTCATTGCCCCAGCCGGCAAAAACCCAGTCATGGCCGTCTTCGCCATAAACCAGATCGGCACCGCCGCCAGAGGACACGGAATCGTTGCCGGCTCCGGCCCAGATCGTGTCCTGGCCCAAGGCGCCCCCTTGCGGGCGATCCACAATCACGTCATCACCGGTGCCCGCCACGATGCTGTCCGGGCCCCGTTCGCCGTTGATCTCGTCACTGCCGGCGCCGCCAAAGATCGTGTCGCCACCCGCGCCGCCATTCAGCCGGTCATCGCCATCGAACCCGCGCAGCACGTCATTGCCATCCATCCCGCGGATGATGTCGATCCCGGCGCTGCCTGACAGGTCATCGCGCTGCGTGCTGCCCGAGATCTCGTTGAAGATCACCAGCGGCGGCCGGTCCGTGCTCCAGTCGATCGCCGACAGGACCTGCTGCTCGGACAGGCGCTGCCCCAAGGCGCTGCGGATCTCGGTCTGCTCTCCACCGGGGAAAATCAGCACCGCGCCCCAGGGCTGTTCGATAACCTGCAGGCGGCTGGCATCATAAAGCATCGGCACCGATGAAAGATCGAGCCTATCCTGCCCCGGCCGGAAATCGGTGATCACGTCCCGCGCGCCATCGGCCTCAAGCACAAAGGTATCGGCGCCGAGGCCCCCGGTCATCCGGTCGGTGCCGCGGCCATCGACCAGAATATCATCGCCCGCCTCACCGCGCAGATCGTTGTCGCCTGCGCCGCCAACCAGCAAATCAGACTCTGTTTCGCCCTGAATCAGCCCTGAGCTTCGCTCGATCACCTGGCCCTGATCACTGAGATCGATGGTCAGATGCGCCACGCCCTCGCTCGATTGTGAGGCGGCAAAGACATGCAGCGTATCGCCGTCCTGCACCACCGACAGGGCCGAGATCCGTTCCAGCCCCGCCTCGACCGTGTCGACAAAGGTATCCAGGTGATGCAGCCGCCCGTTTGGCATCAGCAGGAACAGGCTGATCCCGGCATCGCCCCCGCCGGCCAGCACATAGGTCCAGCCATCAACCTCGACGGTCTCCAGGCTTTCGACCGCGCCAAAGCGCGTGTCGCGACTGTCCAGCACGTGATCGGTGACTTGCAGGGCGCCGCTCTGGGTCAGCTCAAAAACGCTCAGCGCGCCGCCGCCGCTTTGATCAGACGCGCTGGCGACCACCACAAAGGTGCTGCCATTGGCGCTGAGGATCTCAAGCCCGGTGGGGTTTTGCAGCAGCCCCAGACCGGTCTGCACCCCGACCGCCGATTCCGCCGTCAGATCACCGGTGGCCGGATCGATGCGAAACGCCGTCAGCCCAATCTCGCCACCATCCAGCACCATCAGGAATTCCGCGCCGCCGACCGTGACGGTCTGCATCGCCACCGGGGCCGCGGCAAAGGTCTCTATGCCGTCGGTAACCGTCTCTATCACACGGTACGTGCCATTGGCGTTCTGCTCAAACCCCTGCACCCGGCCGGGCCCGGTCACCGAATAGACATAGCCCGCCGCACTGGTGGCCACGACCGGGCCGGTGGGGCCGTCATAGCTGGGCAGATCCAGCGTGGTCTGGGTGGCAAAGCGGCCATCGTCGCGCAGCCGGTAGCCGGTGGTATCGCCGGACGTCGTGCCCGCCAGCAGCGCGTATTGCGTACCGCCCTGCGCGATCAGCGCGGCGTCACCGGTCACATAGGGCGACAGCGGGCTGGTGTAATAGACACTGTCGATGCGGGTGACACTGCTGCCGGCATCGTTGACCCGAAAGCTGACCATACCGCCGCCCTGCCCGGTGGCGGCCAGCACCACCGGCCCCAAGGCACTCTCCACCACCTGCATCGAGCGGATATCCGTGGCCAGACGACCCCAGTTTTCCCCCACCTGTGCACGCCACACCAATTCCGACATTTCCCGGTACCCCAACCGATTTCAGCAGCCGGAGGGACCGTGAGAGAGTGAGACGGCGTTTTAAGGCGGGATATTGTGCCAAGATTGCGGAGATTGCGCACAGTTTGAAACGAAACCCCCGGGGTTCCGGCCCGGGGGGATAGGCTCAGGCCATCAACGCTTCGTGCAGCGCAATGGCCTCGTCGAGATCGTCGAAATAGTGCAGCTTGCCACGATCCAGAACGACACCGGCATCGCAGAATTCGCGCAGCTCCCCCATTTGATGGGTGACCATGATGGCGCTGGCATTCTTCACCCGGTCGCGAAACACCTCGCGGCTTTTGCGGCGAAACCGCGCGTCGCCCACCGATGTGGTCTCATCCACCAGATAGGTGTCAAACCGGATGCCCATCGAGGTGCCAAAGGTCAGCCGTGTCTTCATCCCGGCGGAATAGGTGCGCACCGGCATGTTGAAATGTTTGCCAAGCTCGGCAAACTCCTCGACAAAGTCGAGCAGGCTTTCGGTATCAACGCCATAGATGCGCGCCACAAAGCGCACGTTTTGCGCCCCGCTCATCTGCGGATGTAACGAGCCGCCAAATGCCACCGGCCATGAGATCGTGCCGTCCGACACCACCCGCCCGGTATCGGGCGCCATGGTGCCCGAGATGATCTGCATCAGCGTCGACTTGCCCGCCCCGTTGCGCCCCAGCAGCCCCAGCGACTTGCCGGTGGGCAGGGTCAGGTTGAGATTGTCGATGACGGTCTTGCGCTCATTGCCAACCCAAAAGCTTTTGGACAGGTGCTCGAACCGGATCATGCCGTTCTCCGCTCAGGCCTTGTCGCGGATCGAATAATAGATCAGCACCGCAATCCCCCAGCCCAGCACCACAAAGAGCGACGCCAGACCAAACAGGATGAAGCGTTCCGGATATTGCGACGATTCCGCAAAGGTCGGCGCCACATAGGTCGCCAGGTACCGGGACTGGCGGTTGGCATTGGCCTGGGCGGAATCGCGCGCCGCCAAGGCCGCGCGATAGGTTTCTTCGGCAAATTCGCGTTCCACCGACAGCCCTTCAAACTCGGCAATCAGCGTGGGGTAATCCTCGCCGGTGCTCAGCACTTCGGTGGTGGCGAAATTCAGCCGCTCCTGCGCAATGCGATCCCGGATCACCTGGATCCGCCGCACCGCCTGGGTGACCCGCGGGTCATCGGCATTGGTGGTCGAAGACAGCTCGTCAAAGGCCACCAGCTCAGCGGCCAGCTGCTGCTGAAGATTGTTCATCACCCCCATCCGGCCCTGGATATCGGCCTCAAGGTCCACGATCTGCGTGCGGGTGCGGAACTCGGTCAGGGCGGCGCGGGTCTGTTTCAGCCGTTCTTCGGCCTGCGCCAGCTCTATGTCAGCATAGCTGATTGCATCGCTGCGCGCGGCCTCGTTGAGCGCGTTCACCATGGATTGGCTTTCGGCGACAATCGCGGTGGCAATGGTCTGCGCGGTCACCGGGTCAAAGGCCAGAACCCGCAATTCGGTCAACCCGGTGGCCTGGTCATAAGACACCCGCACCATGCGTTCCCAATACCAGTGCAAGGACTCGATCGATGCATCGGGCCACAGCGCAAAGAGCGGGTCAGACTGCCAGTATTCGCCGAAATAGGCTCTGAGATCGAGCTGATCGTCAATCTGGCGCACGATCTGCTGGCTGCGGATAAATTCGTAAAGCACATCGCCATCGGGCGAGGATGAACTGCCCGACAGGCCCGCCAGCCCGCCCAGAAGATCGGTGGCGCTGCTGCCTTCTTCCTGGCGCACGGTAAAGCCCACGGTCGAGCTATAGCGGTCATCCGCCACGATCCACAGATAGGCGGCAAAGAGCGCCAGCGGGGCGATCACCAGCAGCACAAAGCTGAAAAGCACCCCCCAATGGCGCCGCCGCATCCGGGCCGGTTCCGCCATCGGCGGCACTCTGGCCGGGGCGCGCAGCCCCGCGGCGCCCGGGCCTTTGCCCTTCGGTCCGCCCGGCCGCCCCTGCCTGGGCCCAGGCGCCCCCTCATTGGCGTTTTGATTCAAAGCCTTGTTCACAAGGCCTCCATTTGCATTGCCTGCCTGTCTTCTACATAGTTGCGCCAAGAATTGCCACGGGAAAGCACCATCGTGTCTTCGGCCGAAATCCCCCCTCCGCTCGCCCCCGGCGCCGGTGTATCGCAGCGCTTTCGCATGGGCCGCACCGTCCTGGCGCTGATCCTGCGCGAGATGTCATCGCGCTATGGCCGCTCGCCCGGGGGCTATGTTTGGGCCGTGTTAGAGCCTGTTGGCATGATCCTGATCATGGCCATCGGCTTTTCACTGCTGGTCAGAAACCCGCCGCTGGGGACAAGCTTTATCCTGTTCTTCGCCACCGGGTTCATCCCGTTTAACCTCTATCAGGCCCTGTCGAACACGATTGCGCGCACGATGATTTTTTCCCGGGCGCTGCTGTCCTATCCGATCATCACCTGGGTCGACGCGATCCTGGCGCGCTTCATCCTCAACAGCCTGACCGGCATCATGGTGGGCTATCTGGTCCTGATGGTGTTCGTGCAGGTCTCCGACAGCCCAATCCTGCTCAACATCCGCCCGATCCTGGAAACCATGCTGCTGGCGATGCTGTTGGGCCTGGGGGTCGGCACGCTCAATTGCGCGCTGATCGGGTTGATCCCGGTCTGGGATCAGGTCTGGTCGATCTTTTCACGGCCGCTGTTCCTGGCCTCGGGCATCATCCTGCTTTACGACGACATGCCCGCCCTCGCCCGCGACATCCTGTGGTACAACCCGCTGGTCCACGTGACTGGGCTGATGCGCACCGGGTTTTACCCGACCTACGAGGCGACCTATGTGTCGGTCGCTTTTGTCATCGGCTTCAGCCTGGTGTCGTTGTTCATGGGGATCGTGCTGATGGGCCGCTATCACCGCGAGATCCTGACAAACTGACCGCCCCCACCCGGGTCAGCCGTACCGCCCATCGTCGCTCCACTCCATCACCGTGTCATGTGCCACATCGGTGCGCTGGCGCAGCCCGTCGCGCAGCGCCCGGCCCAAAAGCCGCAGGAACAGAGCCTTTTCGCCGGGATGATGCTTCACCTTGCTCAGCCATTTCGGCACGATCACCAACAGCGCCGGCCAGAACAGCACCCCCGCCGCCAACCGGTAGAGCATCAGCAGGTTGCGGTGATAATAATACACCTTCCACAGCGGCCGGAACTGCCCCCGCTGGGCCGCGCTGAAGGTGGAACAGTCATGCTCAAACCGGATATCCGGCGCAAAGCCGATCCGCCCACCCCGCGCCGTCAGCCGCAGCGTGTAAAGCCCGTCATCACCGTAAAGAAACAGCCCCGGATCCGGCAGACCCGCCCGCGCCACCCCCTCGCGTGAGATGAAAAACCCAACAAACGAGGTCACATCGATCTCCAGCCGCTCGGGCTGGTCATAGGCGTGAGGGCCCAGGTGAAACCCGTCCCGCCCCATGACGGCGGTACGCATGAAAGACGGCCGGTGCCAGAACGGGTTGCGCGACGGCCGGTTCATCTCGCAAATCCGGCCATCGGGGAAATAGACCGCCGCCGCCAGCGCGTCCCATTCCCCGGCATCCGTGCCATGAAACGCTGCCAGCGCGCCCGGTTCAGGCCGCGCATCATCATCCATCAGCAGCAGCCAATCAGGATCAAACCGCTCTTGCGCCAGTTCCATCCCGCGGTGAAAACCCCCTGCCCCGCCGGTATTGACCGCCAACCGCTCCACCAGCAGCCGCGGGTCGCTCTGCGTACCCAGCCAGGCCGTGGTCCCATCATCCGAGGCATTGTCGAGCACCACCACCGCCTGCAGATGCTCGGGCGCCGCCTCCAGCAGCTGCGCCAGCGTGCGTTTGAGCTGGTGAAGACGGTTATAGGTGACCACCACCGCAACCAGCCGCCCTGCTCCGTTCTGCCCGCTCACACCCTGGCCCTCATGCCTGATCTCGCCCATGCGCAAAGGTCACGAAAGCCCCCCCTTGTCAAACTGTCGCCCAGTTCCCGGGTTACGGCAGCAAACGGATGTGGCAAGAAAGACCGCGACGGCCCTCGGGCCGACAGACAGAGGCAGAATATGCTGATCGAGGACACCGCCCTGCCGGGCGTCAAGCTGCTGACCCCGCATCGCTTTGGCGATGCACGGGGGTTTTTCTGTGAAAGCTGGAACCGGCGCCGCATGGCAGAGGCCGGGCTAGACTACGATTTTGTACAGGACAATCATTCACTCTCTGAGACCGCCGGCACCCTGCGCGGATTACATTTCCAGGCCCCACCCCATGCTCAGGCCAAGCTGGTGCGCTGCGGCCGTGGCGTGCTGTTCGATGTCGCTGTCGATATCCGCCGCGGCTCGCCCACTTACGGGCACTGGATCGGGGTTGAGCTCAGCTTTGACAATGGCCGGCAATTGCTGATCCCCGAGGGGTTCCTGCACGGCTTTGTCACCCGCGCGCCGATGAGTGAGATTATCTACAAATGTAGTGACTATTACGCCCCGGAATGCGATGGCGCGGTGCGTTGGGACAGCGCTGGCATCGACTGGGATCTGGGGGGCGCCCCGGTGCTCTCCGACAAGGATGCCAACGCCCCCAGCTTTGCTGATTTCAACAGCCCCTTTGTCTGGGAGGGGGCGGCATGAAACTGCTGATCACAGGCGGCGCAGGCTTTATCGGATCGGCGGTGGTGCGGCACGCGGTGGCCCAGGGGCATAGCGTGGTCAATCTCGATGCGCTGACCTATGCCGCCTGTCTCGACAATGTCGCCATGGTGGCGAATGACCCGCGGTATACCTTTGAACAGGCCGATATCCGCGACCGTGCGGCGCTCGACCGGATCTTTGCCACCCACGCGCCCGACGCGGTGATGCATCTGGCCGCTGAAAGCCATGTGGATCGCTCGATCGACGGGCCGGGCACGTTTATCGAAACCAATGTCACCGGCACCTTCAACATGCTCGAAGCCGCGCGCGCCTATTGGACCCGGCAGGGCAAGCCCGAAGCGTTCCGCTTTCACCATATCTCGACCGATGAGGTCTATGGCTCGCTGCCGCCCGATCCCGCGGTCAAGTTCACCGAAGACACCGCGTATGATCCGCGCTCACCCTATTCGGCCTCCAAGGCGGGGTCGGATCACCTGGTGCGCGCCTGGCATGAAACTTACGGCTTGCCGGTGGTGCTCAGCAATTGTTCGAACAATTACGGCCCCTATCACTTTCCTGAAAAGCTGATCCCGGTGGTGATCCTGAACGCGCTCGCCGGCAAGCCGATCCCGGTTTACGGCAGCGGTGAAAACATACGTGACTGGCTCTATGTCGAGGATCACGCCGAGGCGCTGCTGACGGTTGTGCAGCAGGGCCAGGTGGGGCGCAGCTACAATATCGGCGGCGGGAATGAGGCGCGCAATATCGACCTCGTCACCCGGATTTGCGCCATTCTCGACAGGCAGAAACCCTGGGAGAGACCCTATGCCAGCCTGATCAGTTTTGTCGAAGATCGCCCCGGCCATGACGCACGTTATGCCATCGACGCCAGCCGCATCCGGGATGAGCTGGGCTGGCGCCCTTCGGTGACGCTCGACGAAGGGCTGCAGCGCACCGTGGCCTGGTATCTTGAGAACACCGCCTGGTGGCAGGCCCTGCAGGGCCGGGCCGGGGTGGGTGAGCGGCTGGGACGCGGCGGATGAGCGTGCTGGTCTTTGGCCAGACCGGGCAGGTGGCCCGCGCCTTGCAACGCCAGGCCCCGGTGGTGGCTCTGGGGCGCGACGCGGCCGATCTGACCAATCCCGACGCCTGCGCCGCCGCCATTCACGCCGTCCGCCCCTCTGCGGTGATCAACGCGGCGGCCTATACCGCCGTGGACCGGGCCGAGGACGAAGAACCGCTCGCCACCGTGATCAACGGCGACGCCCCCGGCGCCATGGCCCGGGCCTGCGCAGCGCTTGGCATCCCGTTTGTGCATCTCTCCACCGATTACGTCTTTGACGGCAGCGGGCAGGCACCCTGGGCTCCGGCGGATCCAGTGGCCCCGATCAACGCGTATGGACGGTCAAAACTGGCCGGCGAACGCGCCGTGCTGGCGGCCGGTGGCCACGCGGTGATCCTGCGCACCTCGTGGGTGTTTTCGGCCGATGGCACAAATTTCGTGAAAACCATGCTGCGCCTGTCCGAGACTCAAAAAGCGCTAAAAGTGGTTAACGATCAGGTCGGTGGCCCAACCCCGGCATCCGCCATCGCCAACGCCTGCCTGATCATCACATCCGCCTTGCAGGCCGGGCAGGGGGGCGGGATCTACCATTTCGCGGGCACACCCTTTACTACCTGGGAATGTTTCGCGCGCGAAACATTTGCCTCCGCGGGCCGCGCTGTTACGGTGACCGGGATCGCCACGGCGGACTATCCGACACCGGCGCAACGGCCGCTGAATTCCAGGCTCGATTGCCGCGCAACAGAGACGGATTTCGGCATCCCCCGCCCGGATTGGCGCTTGGCCCTGAAGGGCGTTGTTGAGGAACTGATCAGATGACACAGCGCAAGGGCATCATCCTCGCCGGCGGGTCTGGCACCCGGCTCTATCCCGTCACAATCGGCGTCTCAAAGCAGCTCTTGCCGGTGCATGACAAGCCGATGGTCTACTACCCGCTGTCGGTGCTGATGCTGGGGGATATCCGCGAGATTGCCGTGATCACCACCCCGCAGGACAAAGAGCAGTTCCAGCGCACCCTGGGCGATGGCAGCCAATGGGGCCTGTCGCTGAGCTATATCACCCAGCCCTCCCCCGACGGGTTGGCGCAAGCCTATCTGCTGGCCGAGGAGTTCCTGGATGGCGCCCCCAGCGCGATGATCCTGGGGGACAACATCTTTTTCGGCCACGGCCTGCCGGAAGAGCTGGCAAAGGCGGATGCGCAGACCACGGGCGGCAGCGTCTTTGGCTATCGCGTGGCCGATCCGGAGCGCTATGGCGTGGTGGATTTTGCCCCCGATGGCACCGTGCGGGCGATTGTCGAAAAGCCCGCCGTGGCGCCGTCGCCATATGCGGTGACCGGGCTTTATTTCCTCGATGGCAGCGCGCCGGAACGGGCCCGGGCAGTCACCCTTTCGGCGCGGGGGGAGTTGGAGATCGTGTCGCTGCTAGAGATGTACCTGGCCGACGGGCTGTTGCATGTGCAGCAGATGGGGCGGGGTTATGCCTGGCTCGATACCGGGACGCATGGGTCTTTGCTGGATGCCGGTAATTTTGTGCGGACCTTGTCGGAACGCCAGGGCCTGCAAGTGGGCAGCCCCGAAGAGATTGCCTATTCCAAAGGCTGGATCAGTGCCGAGGATCTGCGCGCCCGGGCGGAAGGCTTTGCAAAGAACAGCTACGGTCAATACCTGCTGAATCTGCTGAAATAGAGACTGTTTCAGCCCGACTCCACGCCCCTAGCGCTGATCGGCCAGCCATTCCAAAAGCGAGTCGTGCAGCGCTTCGGTGAGGCCCGGGCCCGAGAGTTCCAGCCGCTGCTCACCGGGGTGGAAGCGGGCCTGCAGATCGGGAAGGGGGCGGCTTTCCACGGCGGGGGTGGCAGCAGGCTTGGAATTACGTTTTGCGCTGGAAGAGGGTCGATCCTGGCCACGCTCAAACGCTTCGGCCTCAGCCACCCAGCGACCCAAAAAGGCCTGTTCATCCTCGGCGCTGTTGAACTGCGCCACCGTCAGATCCACGCAGAGCGTTTGCGCCTGATCTTCATAAAGGTCGATCAGCCGCGCCAGCCGCAGACCCAACCGTTCACCGATGGCCTGCGGATAGCCCAGCCGATCCCCCAGCATCTGCACCACGATGACAAAGCTGCCGATCTTTGACCGTTTGGCCCGCGATGCGGCACTAAACAGGCTCTGTAACGCCTTTTTATGGCTTTCATAGACCCCTTGCTGCACCGCCACATCGACGATCCGGGCGCGTTCAAAATAGCTCAGATTGGCGCGGATTTCGTTTTCTTCGACCATGGCGCGATAGGCGTCAGCGGCGGTGTCGGGCCGGCGTTCCAGCGCCAGAACCGTGCCATCGCCAGCGCCCCATTCCTGCAGCGTGGCCAGCGCCTGACAGCGTCGCCAGCCCGAGATCAGGCCATAGCGGCCATCCTCCAGCGGGGTGACCTCGATCGGTGTTTGCTGGCCGCGTTCACGCAGCGACGCAATCAGCGCCTGCATCTCTTCGTCTTCGACCACCAGCCGGTCGCGCACCAGATAGCCGGTCTCGACCCGGTCAAGCGGCAGGCGCAGCAGCATCCGGCCGTCTTCGCGGGCGCGGTTCAACTCATCGGCCACTTCGGCCAAGGCGGCACTGGCCGAGCTGTCAGCGGCCACATCGGCAATCGGCGCCCTTGCATGCGGGGCAGGGGCGGTGCCATCGGCGGCGGCATCGAGAAACATCGGATTGGCGGGGGTCAGGCGTTTACGCTTGGCCATTTGGGCTGTCCTTGGGCTGGTCTGCGGGCAGGGGAGGCTGCCCCAGACGGGTTAAGGCCGGGTGGGGGCGGCGCGCGGCGGTCATTCGGCGGCCTGCTGGGCGGCCAGCTCGTCCTGCCGCCAGGCGCCCACCAAAAGCTGTTTGAACGCGGCATAGGTGGCATCAAAGGTTTCGCGCCCGCGGACATAGGTTTCGCGGTTGAAATCGCGGTAATCGGCCTCGTAGATGCCCTGGACCTGTTCACCGGCCTGGCCGATCAGGGCGGTGAAATCCTGCCGGTGCGGGGACAGCGTGGGGCCCAGATAGGCCTGCATTAGAGCCGCAAGTTCGGCCTGTTGGGTGCCGTCATAGCGGGTGACCACGGCGCGCACCGCATCCCATTCAAAGGCCAGCCCGTCGCGGCCCAGGGCGCGGGCGGCAAGGTTTTCCGCCTCTTCGATCGACCCGAACGTGGCGTGCAACATGTCAAAAAACCGCCCCGTGCTGTCGAACTCCAGAAACGACGCCCCCAAGGGCACCAGCAGGATATCGGCGGCGGCCAGCCCGTTGATCGTCAGGTAACCCAGGGCCGGGGGCGTATCGAGAAAGATGATGTCGTAGCGATCCAGCAGCCCGTCCTGGGCCAGGCTGTCGGTGAGCGCGTCCCACAGCTTCCACCCCCGGGCGGCCATGCGCCAGACCGGGATCTGGAACTCGGCCCAGTAGAGATTGAGCTGCGCGCCGATGAGATCGATGTTGGGCCAATGGGTGGATTGGATGAGATCGGGCGCGCGGATCTCCAGCGCGTCGCTGAGCGTATCGTCGAGCGGGGTGGGCGCCTCGCCCCGGTCGAGCCGGCGCTGGTTTTCGCCGCGCAGATGCGAGGCGTAATGCCGGGCAATCAACGGGAACACGGTCTGCCATTCATCCTCGACGCTGCCGCCAAAGATCGAAGTCATCGAACCCTGGCTGTCGAGATCGATCACCAGCACCTTGTAGCCATCCAGCGCGGCCGACATCGCCAGATGCGCCGCGGTCGAGGTTTTGCCAACGCCGCCTTTGAAATTGGCGACCGCCACCAGCTTGGCGTTTTGACCCGCGGGGCGGTAGGGCAGGTATTCCTTGGCCTTGGAGCCTTCGGAGCCGAAAAACGCCCGCAGCCGCAGCACCTCGTCCAGGGTGAACCACTTGGCGCCGCCTTGGGTTTCGGACCGGCCCTGCGGCAGATCGGGGTTTTGTTTCAGCACGCGGCGGAAATGGCCGGTGGCGACGGGGATCAGATAGCGGGTGATTTCCCAGGTGGAAAAGAGCCGCAACTCGCGCGCGCCGGTCTGTTCCAACCCGCGGCTGGCCAGATCCGCCCGCCCCGAAGCACAGGCCTGGGCGATGTGCTGAAAATCGGCCGTGGTGGCCGAGGCCCCCAGAAGGGTTTGCGCCTGATCCGGGTCGATGTTGAAATAAGGGGGCAGGGCCCCTTTTCCGTCTGCTCGCATTCTGGGCCTCATGTTCGTGTTTTTTGCCAGAATACCTGAAAACGCCGCACATGGAAGAAAAGATGCCACATCAAGCGATTTTCTAAGCAGATTCCGCGCTTTGCCACCGGTGAGACGCCCGCAGCAGGGGGGCTGAGAAAAAAAATCAAGTTAGATTTAAGTTATCAGAGTCGTTACGGGGGTGCGCGGGTTTTTACAAAACCCTGATTGCGTTGGGTTTTTGCGCGTGGGCGGGATCAAAGGCGACTCTGAAACCACGCCCAGGCGACTCTGATCCGACGTTGCAGTGACTCTGATCCGCCGTTGCGGATGCTGTGGCGCGCTGGACGCAGGCTGTGGATAACTCTAGGCTGGTGTCACTGAAACCCCGAAAGGAATCGGGGGCAAAACGGGCCAGGGCGGCAGAGGTCAGGGCAGGACGGGCAGAACCATGGCGACAGCAAAACGCGGGGCAGGGGCGCTGATGCCCGATCGCCATCCCACCGGGGATTTTTTCATCTGCGATATCTTTGGCGCCAGCCTCAAGGACGATCTGGGCACCATGGAGCATCCGGTCTTTTCGCTCTCGACGCGGCCGGATCGGCGGATCCTGAGCTATGCCCATAACGGCATCGAGGTGCAGGTCACCCCGAGTGTCAAAGGCCGCGCGACGATCCATGACAAGGACATCCTGATCTATTGCATCAGCCAGCTGGTGGCGGCGATGAATGCCGGGCGTGAGACCTCGCGCCACCTGGTGCTGAAGGCGCATGATCTGCTGGTCGCCACCAATCGCGACACTTCGGGCGACAGCTATGCCCGGCTGCGCGAAGGCTTTGAGCGGCTCGCCGGCACCCGCATCACCACCAACCTGACCACCGGCGGCGAAGAGACCACCAGCGGCTTTGGCCTGATCGAGGCCTGGGAGATCCGCCGCCACAGCCGGGGCGGGCGGATGATCTCGGTCGCGGTGACACTGAGCGAATGGCTCTATCGCGCGGTGCTGGCAAAATCGGTGCTGACGCTGAGCCGGGAGTATTTCCGCCTGCGCAAACCGCTCGAGCGGCGGGTTTACGAGCTGGCGCGCAAACATTGCGGCCGGCAGTCCGAATGGCGCGTCAGCGTGGCGGTGCTGCACAAAAAGACCGGCTCGACCGCGCCGGTGCGGGTGTTTCGCGCCGCGTTGCGCAAGATGATCGCCGCCGATCCCTTGCCCGATTATGCGATGGCCGAAGAAGAGGGCGATCTGATCCGCTTTACCCGCCGCGGTGAGGTGCTGGAGTCGGTGTCCGCGGGGGGCCCTCTCTTGAGCCCGGATGCGCTGACAGCGGCGCGGGCGTTTTGGCCGGGCGCGGATGTCTATGCGCTGGAGGCCGAGTGGCGGCAGTTCTGGGCCTCAACCGGCAAGCGCCGGCTGAGCAATCCCGACAAGGCGTTTCTGGGCTGGCTGCGGACCCGGCGCGGCGCCGAGTGACGGGCTGGCGCGCGGGCGGACGGGGCGCGCGCTTACAGGGCGGCGGCCGCAGGTGGTTTCGGCAGGCCCAGGAAGGCCGGCATCAGAAACACCCGCAGATCCTGCAGATCAAGCGACAGATCCCGCCGCGGCAGGCGCAGCACAAGCGCATGGGCGCCATCGCCGCGGGTAAAGGTTTCGTCCGGTCCGATCGTATGCAGCGCGGTGCGCGCCATCGGCGTGTCACTGCCGGTCAGGGCATCCTGCAACAGGGTTTCGTCATGCGTCTCGTCACGTTCGGTGCGCACCAGCAGGGGCAGCTGCAGACCCGCGCAGCCCGAAAGCTTGGCCACAACCCCGAACACGTCATCCGCCAGAAACCCGGCCCAGCCAAGCCAGATGGCAATCTCGACCCAGCCTGGCACTTTGTCGGTCTGCATCTCGATCGACAAAAGCTGTCCTGGTGCTGAACGGGCGGTCATCCTGACTTCGGGCCCGGTGGCGTCCCAGCCGACATAGACGCCGTCGATCAGCGCCTGGCCGTTTGTGACCTGCATGTCAAAAGACGCCTTGCGCAAATCGTGCAGGGTTGTGGTGCTGTGCTGCTCGACCAGATGCGACATGGCGGGTCCTTCTTGGCGGGGGCCGGCGCGGGGGCGCAGGGCAGGCGGGGGTAATGCGGTCATATCTGCGCCAAGCAGCCGGCTTTGTCGAGACCACGGCCCGGCCCGGCCGGGTCGGGGCCCGGCGGGATTGGCGGGCGTGGTGTCAGAACAACACTCGGCCTATCCCCCTCTGGATCACGCTTGGCCAATATGGTTTCAGTGGCATCGACCCCGGGCGGTAGCCTATAGAGGACGCAGTTTTTTAGAGCAGCAGGATCAGACGATGGCGCGAAAGGCGCAAAAGCCGGTGGGTGCCGGCACGATATATGTGGTGTGCCCCGATGACGGGGCGGTCCCGGCGCTTGTGCAGGACCTGGCGGCTGTGGCGCAACCGGCGGCCAAGGTGGTTGCGCTGCCAAGCCTGTCCGATGCGCTAGAGCAGGCCGGTACGCAGCCGGTGCTGGTGCTGTCTTTGGCCCCGGCCGCCGGGCTGGCGCAGCTTTTGGAGGCGGATATGGCGCCGCAAGAGGCGCTGCAGGCCTGGATCGAACGTGCCACGGCTTTGCGGGCTGATCTGCGCCAGGCGCGCCGCCGGGTTGTGCTGCTGGATCGCGATGCGCTGGTGCCGGACGCGCTGGCCGGATTGCTGCGCGACCGGCTGGGCCTGAAGATCCGCAAGGCCGATATCCCAACCGCGCCCAAGCCCGCGGCGCCGCGCCTGTCGCAGGCGCTGGCGGCGTTGCTGCTGCAATCCTCAGAAGCGGCGCAGGATATGGGTGACGAGTTCGAGGCGATGCTGGCCCTACCGGGCCGCACCGGCCCGCTGTCGCCAGCCGAGATCGGGGATATTCTGGCCGCGCTGCAGGGCGGTGCAGACCCGCGCGCCGGGCAGGAAGAAGAGCGCGACCTGCTGCGCGCCGGCTTGACGCAATTGCAGGACCAGCTTGCGCAGAGCAGCGAACAGACCGAGATGGCGGAGACCGTGAATACGCAGCTGCAGAGCCGCCTTTCGGAGGCCGAGGCGCAGGCCCGCCAGCTGCAGGAGGACGCGCAGCTTGCCATTGAGGCGGCCGACGCCCGGGTGGCAGCGCTGGAGGCGGAACGGGATCTGCTGCGCGAAGACGTCCGCCAGCAGCAGAGCGAACAACAGCGCGCGGTCAACGATGCCGCACAGCTGCGCGCCGCTCTTGTCCCGGCCCAAGAGCGCGCCGTGAGGGAGACAGAGCTGCGCGCACAGCGTGAGGCGGTTCTGGGCACGGCCTTGCTGGATCGCGAGGCGCGTCTTGATGCGCTGACCACGCAAGTGGCCGAGCAGAAAGACCAGCTCGACCGCGCCGCCGAGGCCCATGCGGCGCTGCAGGCCACGCTGGAAGAGCTGAGCTCGGTCTACAGCTCGCGCTCGTGGCGGATCACCGAACCGATGCGAGCGGTGCGGCGCAAAATCACCCGGTCGTGACAGCTGACGAAACGGCGGCCGGGCGCGGCGCGCTTGGGGGCTACACACTTGCGCATGGCTATGGCATGCAACGCCGAAGCGACACGTAGTCAGGGGCCCGGTGCGGGCCCGGCAATATGACAGAGATGATAGATGCAAGGACAGGTTTCTGAGACGCCGCCCGACAGTCTTGTCTGCATCGGCACGGTCCCGCCGAAGGCGGAGCTGAAAGGCTTTGGCAGGGTGGTGCTGGTCGAACCCGATCCCGACCGCGCAGACGAGCTGCAAAGCCGTTATGATACCGCCGAAAGTGTCACGGTGATTGCCGCGGCGATTGGCACGCAGCCGGGCCAGGCCGATTTGCAAGGGTTCAACTTTCCCGGTCTGCGCAGCCTGCACGCGCCGGCGCCGGCGCTGAAAGACCTGTTTCCGGGTCTCAAGACACGCTACCGCAAACCGGTGCAGATCCTGACAGCGGCACAGCTTTTGGAGCGTGTGGACGACCTGCCGGAACCGGTGACGCTGTCGATCGATTTGCCGGGTTCCGAGCTCGATATCCTGGAAAGCTGGCACGCGGCTGGGGCGCTCGACCGGCTGTCCCAAGTGCGCCTGCGCTGCAGCGCCGAGCCGGCCTTTGAGGGCAGTGTCGACCAGGCGGCGCTGACCGCCTGGATGCGCGCGCGACACTTTACCGTGCAGGCGGTCGAGGAGAGTGATCCCGATTGGCCTCTGCTGTCGTTTGAGATCGACCCAGCCGGCCGGGCGCTGAGCGCGCTGCAGCAAGAGCTGGCGGAGGTGCGCGCGACGGCAGAGGCACAAATGGCGCGGGTGGCCGAGTTGGAAGGTCAGGAGGCCAAGCAGGCAGAGGCGCTGGTGGCCCGCCAGGCCCGGATCGCCGAGCTGGACGCGCAGAGGGCGGAGCAGGCAGAGGCGCTGGCGGCCCGGATCGCCACGCTGGAAGCGGAGAAGGCCGAACAGTCAGAGACGCTTGGGGCGCGGATTGCCGAGCTAGAGGTGCAACAGGCCGAGCAGGCAAGGGCGCTGGAGGCCCGCCAGGCGCGGATTGCCGCGTTAGAGACGCAGCAAGCCGAGCAGGCGCAAACGCTGGAAGCCCGCGAGGCCCGGATTGCCGTGTTGGAAGGGCAGGAAGCGGCGCAGGCGCAAACGCTGGAGGCGCGGCAGGCCCAGATTGCCGAACTGAATGGGCAGAAGGCCGAGCAGGCGCAAACGCTGGAGACCCGTCAGGCGCGGATTGCCGCGTTGGAAGCGCAACAAGCCGCGCAGGCGCAGACGCTGGAGGCGCAGCAGGCCCGGATTGCCGAGCTGGAGGCGCAACACGTGCAGCAGACCAAGGCGCTGGAGGCCTCTTGGGCCGAGACCGAGACCGCCAAATCGGATCTGTCGGTGGCGCTGCGGATGCAGGCGCTGGCGCAATCGGATCTTCAGGATCTGCAGGCCCGGTTCCTGGCCTCGGAACAGGCCCGGGCCACACAAGAGGCGCTGTTGCAGAAACTGACACCGCGGTTGCAGCAGGCGGCGCATGAATTGCAGCATCTCAGCCTCGAGCAAGCCGCCCGCGCCGATGCGGCCCTGGCGGAAGAGGCGGCCGCAAAAACCGCCAAGACGACGACAAAATCCGCGCCGCGCAAAACCACGAAACGCAGCAGCAAAACCGCCAGCCGCACCACCACCCGAAAGACGCAAAGCCGAAAGACCAGCGAATGACGTCGTCGGAGTCCGCCAAAGCCCTTCTGGAGAATCTCGAAGATGCGCTGGACCTGCTGAAGGACTACAGCGTTGAGCGCGATGGCGCGCTGTCGGTCGACCCCTTGCCCAGCCTTTTGGAACAGTGCCAGGCGGCCTGCGCAGAGATCCGCGCGCCCGCGCCCGTGCGGACCGTGCATCACATGGCCTGCACCGGCGGGTCGCTGATCTGCAAATGCCTGGCCGCCATGCCCAACACCACGCTGCTGAGCGAGATCTATCCGCATAGCGACATGGGCATCAACCATCGCGGCCCCAGCTTCTTTTGCCCGACGGATCTGATTTACCGGGGCCGGGTTGCGGTGCGCTCGGTGGATACGCAGACGGTGCAAGACGTCTTTCAGGCCGGATTGCGCGCGATGCATGAAAGCCTGAACGCGCAAGGCCGCCATCTGGTGCTGCGCGATCACCCGCATTCGCAGTTTTGCACCGATCTTGAAGCCGATGCCCTGCCCACCTTGCGCCAGCTTGTCGAGGATGTGCTGCCGATCCGGTCGGTGGTGACGGTCCGGCACCCGCTGGATTCCTTTCTGGCCATGCATGCCCATGGCTGGATCTATTTTTATCCCTTCACGCTTGAGGAATATGCCCGCCGCTACCTGCAATTCCTAAAGCGTTATGAGGATGTGCCGCTCTATCGCTACGAGGAGTTTGTCGCCGATCCCGATGCGGTGCTGACGCAGATCTGTGCCGATCTGTCCCTGCCCTTTGCGGCAGGCTATGAGGCCATGCTGCCGGTGATTTCGATGACCGGCGACAGCGGACGGCGCAGCGATCGCATCGCCGCGCGGCCGCGGCGCGAAATTCCCAACGAGATCCTGTCTGACGCAGCGCAAAGCGCCTCATTTTTAGACCTTTGCCAAAAGCTGGGATACGACCCTGCGGCGTCATGACCAACACGGCCCGCGTCGGGTTGCACATATGGGACGAGTTCGGATAGATCAGGCGCATTGTGATTTACCAGAAATATATTTCAACCCTTGGATGAAACCTTTTTGAAAACAGGATGCTGCAGCATGACTGAGGAGTTCTCGCGGATTCATGCCGAGCTCTGGAACGTGTACGAAACCGCTGTCGCGCAACCCCAGGCGGCAGGGTTGACCGACCGCCTGGCAAAAATGCGCGAGATTGTGCTGACCGAAAAGTGCCCCGCATCGCTGGAAGCCTATGAGCGCTATCTGAAACTGGTTGGTCTGCATCTTGCAGCCGCGCCGGACCTGGCGGCGCTGAGCCTGCTCGACCGGGCGATCTTTGACACTGAAATGAAGCGCGACCCCGGGGCGCCGTTTTCCCTGCTGGGCATGGCGTTGACCGAGCTGAAGCTGGGCAACAAGGCGCGCGGGCGCCACTTGCTGCGCCGCCTGGCGGCCACCCGCTACCGCGAACGGAGCCGGGCGCAGGCGCTGTTGGCAGAGCTGGTGGTTCTGGAGGCGCGGGCATGATCTCGATCCTGATCACCGTCGGGCCGACCCCCGAGGACAAGCGCGGCCCGGTGCTGAACGCGGTGCGCCAGAACCTCGAGAACGACCAGGTTGCCGGTGTTCATGTGGTGACCGAATCCGATGCCACCTGGCTGGCCGAGGCCTTTGCCGAACATGCCGACCGGCTGCATTTCGAAACGGCCGAGAGCCGCCCGACCTTTGGCATGCTGATGGAGACCGGTAACCGCCTGCTGGCGGACGGGGCGGCCTGTATCGGGCTGATGAATGCCGATGTCAGCCTGCCCTATGCCGAGGATATCGCGCGTATCCACGCGGCTTTCGATGTGCTGGGCGAAGACCCTGCGCCGGCGGTTTTTGCCATGGCGCGCCATGAGCAGGTCGATGGCCAGCTGCAGATCGAGCTTTTTGATGGTTCGGGGATGCCGAATTACATCTCGGCCGATGCCTGGCTTTTCCGCTCGGCGCTGGAGTCGCCGCGTGAGCAGTTCTATTGCCCGGGGCAGATGAATTGCGACATGTTTTTCGCCCATGATCTGATCGCGGCGGGCTACCGGCTTTTTAATCCCTGCTATGACATCACGCTGGTGCATCACGAGCCGTCCAAGGACGACGCCTTTTACAAGGAGATGAACGAGCAGGAGGGCACCAAGAAACTCATGGAGCGCTACATCGAGCAGAACGCGCTGCAGGTGTTCAACTATTATGGGGTGCCCTGGATCCGTGCCGCCTGGCTGGAGGCGGGTTACCGCCCTGAGCCGCTCGACAGCCATAACCGCACCATCGTGGTGATGGTGAACGACCTTTCCGAGCTCAGCGACGAGACTCTGACGATGCTGGCGTCGTATTGCGACCAGTATGGCTGCCAATGCCAGCTGCTTTGCGAAGGCGATCCCCAGGCGCTGTTTGATCTCTTTGGCGGCACGCTGGCGCGGTTTCCGCGGATCCTCATCAGCCCGGTGCACACGACGTTGCAGGCGGTGCGCGAGGCCTATCTGCGCGGCGAACACTACGGCGCCAACCGCGTCACCTTTATTTCCGACCTGTCACATGCCACCCACCAGGTGCTGTCGATGTCGGACTTCGTTTTTATCGGTTCTGCAATAGTGCGGGAGCCTGAAACAGAGCGCTTTGGCTGTACCCTGGTGACGTCGGTGTTCCGTTCGGATGAGTTCCTGCAGGGCTTTATCAACAACTCGGTGGCGCTGGACGGCTATGACACGCTGATCGACCATGTCTTTCTGATTGCCAAGGTCTCGGATCTGGAAGCCCGTTTGCTCAACGCGTTGATGCAGGCCCAGGCCAATGTGGTTGTGGTCTGGAGCATTTACGATCCGGGTCTCTACGCGTGCTGGAACCTGGGTATCCAGATGGCGCGCAGGCCTTACATCTCGAACGCCAATGTGGATGATCTGCGCGATCCGGCGCATGTGGTCACGCTGATCCAGGATCTCGAGGCCCATCCCGAAGCGCTGGTTGCGGCCACCGCGCTGAACCCGTTTCACGCCTTTCCGCCCGACGGGACGCTGCCGGAGGATCGCGAAGGCTGGTACAGTGACCGGCCCGGCCCGTTCACCGCACGGGATATCGGTTATCTGACAGAGGCCACACCGCCCCGGCTCGAGCCGTTCAACATGCCCCATTGCATGCCGGTCTGGCGGCGGTCGCTGCACGAGCGGTTTGGCTGGTTCGACGAGCCGCGCTACGGCACCTATGCGGACTGGGCCTTTTGGCTGCATGTCCTGCGGGAGGGTGGTTATGGCTGGATGAACCCGGCGCCGCTTGGCTTTTACTACGTCAATCTGGAATCGCATAACCGGCGCGGCACCAATCTGGAATGGCTGCACAAACAGGTGGAAGACGATTTCATCCATATGTTTCTGGCCGCCCGGGACAACCGGCCTTTGCATGACGCACGGCCCAAGCCTGCCATCGAACCCAAGTTGCAGCTGCACGGGCAGGGCCGGTTCTTTGGCGATCACCGCAACGATTTTGACCAGTTGATCCGCGCATTGGAGCCGGCCGAACGCCCGGATGGCGAGGGCGTGCTGTTCCTGCCGTTTCTCGAACGTTATTTTGTCTGGGGCAGCAGCCCGGGCGAGGCCTGCTCGGACACGCCGGCGCCGATCACCCAGGATTGGATCGGCATCTTGCATGTGCCGTTTGAGGCGCCGGACTGGTTCAATCCATCCGTCTCGCCCGAGGTGTTCTTTGAAAGCGAGATCTGGAAAGCCTCCCGCCCGCATTGCCGTGGGGTCATCACCCTGGCGGCCGATCTTGAGGCGGATCTGAAAGCCTATGATCCTGACCTGCCCACCTTGTCGGTGTTCCATCCCGTCGAGATGGATGCGCTGATGTTTGACTGCGCCGCGTACCATGCCCGCCCGCGGGTTGTGCAGGTGGGCGACTGGCTGCGCAAGCTGCAGGCCATCCACCGCCTGCGGGCGCCGGGGCATGAGCGCATCATGCTGCTCAAGGCGTACACCACCAACTACATGGATAACGAGATCGCCGTTTTCAGCGATGCCCGCGACCCGGCGGTGGACATGCGCCGGATGGTGCCCAATGACGAATATGACGCGCTGCTGTCCAGTTCGGTGGTGCTGTGTCTGATGTACAATACCGCAGCCAACAACGTGGTGATCGAATGCCTCGCCCGGGCAACGCCGATCCTGATCAACCCGTTGCCGGCGGTGGTGGAATATCTTGGCCCGGACTACCCGCTTTATGCCCGCGATGAGGCGGAGGCCGACCTGCTGCTGGCGCTGCCTGGCAAGGTCGAAGAGGCGCATCGCTACCTGCTGGCCCGGCGTGCGGAGATCGACCTCAGTTACGAGGGCTTTTGCCGTGACATTGTGACGTCAGGTTTGTATGCGGGGCTTTGAGGTGCTGGTGGAAAGAGCAACGCACATATGACTACATCTGATGCACGTGTTCTCGTCGTCGCGAATTGCACGCATTACAGTCTTGCCCTGGCGTTGCGCAAGTCTGGCCTGTTCGGCTCTGTCGCGTCTGCTGAACTCTACAGCATGACGCCGGAGGAACGGGAACGGCTGGCTCAGGAGCTGGACGGCTACGACTATATTCTGACGCTGGAACACGGCGACAATTTCGGGGCTCTTGCCACATCGGCGCTGCGTCAAAGGCTTGGCAAGCGTGTGGTGAGCCTGCCGACCCCGTTCTTCAGCGGCACGGTTCCCGAAATGGCCTACCTGCGTTACGGAACGGATATCGCCCGGACGGCGGCCGTCATGGGGGATTACCATAGCGGGCTGGTGCTGGCCGACGTGCAATCCGGGTTTTCTGCCGAACAGATCGTCGACCGCTATGTGTCTGGCAAAATCTTTGATCGTCTCGATGTCGAAGGTGTCTGGCAGGACAGCATGGCCGCCCTGAAAGAGCGGGAGCAGGGCACCGATATCGCGCTGACACCGTTCATTGAGCAGGTTGCTGCAAATGGCACCATCTCGGATCAGTTCCTGTCTTTCAACCATCCGACCGAGGACCTGATCAACTATATCGCGGGCGCGTTCATCAAGCAGACACTGGGGGGCCAGGACAGCGCGCATGCGTTTGTCTCGCAGGCTGAGCATAACCTTTACGCAGATGCGTTTTGGCCGCTGCACCCGGTTGTCGCGGCCCGTCTGGGTCTGCCGCCCACCCGGCGCCAGACCTTCAAGCAGCCCAACCGGCTGGGGGGTGCGGAACTGACGATGGAGGCCTTTGTCCGCGGCAGCGTGGCGTTTTTCACCGAAGACAAGGACCCGGCGCAGTTCCAGATCGCTACGCCAGGATATCTAACCGCGCGGATAGCGCCGCTCGCCGCGGATGGGGCACACAGGAAAACAGAGCAAATGTCTAAGGCCACTCCGAAAAACATCATCATGACCCATTTCGGGCGTAGCGGATCGACTGTGTTGGCCAACCTGCTGAAACAAAACAGCAAGCTGGCCTGGCTGGATGAGTATTTCTCGCTGCGCTGGATCAATGCCAAGGCCAAATCCGACTACAATTACACCCTGGACCAATTGCTGGAGATGATCGCTTCGGAAACCGAGAAGCGCCACGCCACCAAGCCGGGTGTCATGGTCGGACATGAGATCAAGCTGATGAACTTCCTGCAAAATCCCAGCTGCAACATGGTCGATTATGCACGGGCCTGTGCCGATCCGGAAAAACATGTGCATATCGTCTTGCGGCGGCGCAACACGCTCAAACGGATATGCAGCCTCTACAAGGCCCGAGACACGAAAGTCTATCATGTCACGGGACAGGGCCCGGAGGAGTATCGCAAGAAGACCTTCGAAATCGACTTCTCCAAACCGCTGGTTGACTACGATACCGGGCAGAAGGGTGAAACCTTTCCCGAACTGATCGCGAACGCGCAAAAGCGCGAAGACCAGGTGCTGACCAATTACCGTCATCTGGGCATTCAGTATCTGGAACTGTCCTACGAAGACGACATCGAAGCGGATCCCAAAATCGCCTATGGCAAGGTTGTCGACTATCTTGGGATCGATCCCGAACCGGCCGAGGTCACGTTGTCAAAAACCAGCACTGGTCTGCGCCAGGAATTGCTGAATTATGACGCGCTTGAGCAGGCCATGAAGAACTCGCCATATGAATGGATGCTGGATGATTGAGGATCTGCTTTACCGCCCGGTGTCCAACCAGACAGCGCATGTCTATTTCCTAATATTTTCAAGGTGATACCCATGAAAAAAGCACTTATCACCGGGGTCACCGGGCAGGATGGCTCTTATCTCGCGGAATTCCTTTTGGCCAAGGGCTACGAGGTGCATGGCATCAAGCGCCGGGCCTCGCTGTTTAACACCCAGCGGGTGGATCACATCTATCAGGATCCGCACACCACCAACCAGAAATTCCAGCTGCATTACGGCGATCTGACCGACACGTCGAACCTGACCCGGATCATGCGTGAGGTGGAACCTGACGAGGTCTATAACCTCGGTGCGCAAAGCCATGTGGCGGTGTCGTTCGAGGCGCCGGAATATACCGCCGATGTGGACGGTATCGGCACGCTGCGGCTCTTGGAGGCGATCCGCTTTCTGGGGCTGGAGAAAAAGACCCGCTTTTACCAGGCCTCGACCTCGGAGCTTTATGGTCTGGTGCAGGAAATCCCGCAGCGCGAAACCACGCCGTTCCATCCGCGTTCGCCTTATGCGGTGGCCAAGCTTTACAGCTACTGGATCACGGTGAATTACCGCGAAGCCTATGGCATGTATGCCTGCAACGGCGTGCTCTTTAACCACGAGAGCCCGCGCCGGGGCGAGACTTTTGTGACCCGCAAGATCACCCGCGGTCTGGCCAATATCAGCCAGGGGCTCGAGACCTGCCTTTATATGGGCAATATCGACAGCCTGCGCGATTGGGGCCATGCCAAGGATTATGTCCGCATGCAGTGGATGATGCTGCAGCAGGATGAGGCCGAGGATTTTGTCATCGCCACCGGTGTGCAGTACAGCGTGCGCGAATTCATCGACTGGTCGGCGCGGGAACTGGGGATCGAGCTGGAATTCACTGGCGCGGGGGTGGACGAGATCGCCACCGTCAAATCGGTGGATAACAGCCTCTCACCGGCGGTGAAGACCGGCGACGTGATCATGCGCATCGATCCGCGCTATTTCCGCCCGGCCGAGGTAGAGACACTGCTGGGCGATCCCGCCAAGGCCAAACAAAAGCTGGGCTGGGTGCCCGAGATCACGACGCAGGAAATGTGCGCCGAGATGGTGGCCGAGGATCTCAAGACCGCCCGCCGCCATGCGCTGCTGAAAGAACATGGCATGGAGGTGCCCGTCAGCCTGGAAAACGGCTGAGCGCCGGCAAGACCGGAGCGGATCGGGGACGGAATGCGGGAAAGGACAAAGCTGGATGCTTGTATCACACAGCAAAAAATTCATTTACATCAAGACCACCAAGACCGCCGGGACATCCGTCGAGATGGCGTTGCAGCACCATTGCGTCCCTGCGGGTACGCCGATCGGGGAAATCACAGACTGCCTTGAGTCTTCTGCGGGCATCGTCGGGGCCCGCGGTCCGGATGTCTCTGGCCAGCCCTGGTTCAACCACATGTCCGCCCAGGCGATACGCAACAAGCTGCCCGCCGATGTCTGGAACGGCTATTGCAAGATCTGCAATATCCGCAATCCCTGGGACAAAACGGTCTCGTTTTTCCACATGGCTTTTCCCAAGATCAAGAACGAGGCCCCAGCCGATATTTTCGAGGCATTCCGCTCTTGGATTGCTGAGGCGGACAAACTGGGGAGCGACACCAAGATCTATTTCATCGACAACACACCCGTCGCGGATGAATACATCCGCTATCACACTCTGACCGAGGATCTGCACCGGATCAGCGAGAAACTGGGACTGGACGTGCCGGATTTGCCGGAGGCCAAAACCGAACAGCGCGGCCAGAACAAGCTGCCTTATCAGGACTATTACGATGCGGCCGGGCGGCAGAAGGTATCCGACATCTATCATCGCGAGATCGACCATTTCGGATGGACGTTCGATTGAGGCGAAGAGGCGAACCGCAACCCGCAGGTCTGTTGGCGCGCGGAGACATCCAGATCTGCGGACCACATCGCCGGATGTCATGGCTTGATTGTCGGGCCCGCGCATGGTGTGAGGCAACACGGCGCGGTTTGTGAAGGCGCCGTTGAGAGGGGAGACAGATCATGCGGGTTTACGTAGCAGGCCATCGCGGCATGGTGGGTGGGGCCATTCTGCGCCGTCTGCAGGCGCGCGCCGCGGCGGGGGAACCTCTTGAGCTGATCACCCGGACCTCGTCGGAACTGGATCTGACCAGCCAGCCCGCGGTGCGTGAGTTCATGCAAAGCGAGAAGCCCGATGTGGTGATCCTGGCGGCGGCCAAGGTGGGGGGCATTCACGCCAACAACACCTATCCGGCCGAGTTCATCTACGAAAATCTGATGATCGAATGCAACGTGATCCACCAGGCCTTTGCCGCCGGGGTCACGCGGCTCTTGCAGCTGGGATCCAGCTGCATCTATCCCAAGGCGGTGCCGCAGCCGATGCGCGAGGACGCGCTGCTGACCGGCACGCTCGAGCCCACGAATGAGCCTTATGCCATCGCCAAGATCGCCGGCATCAAGCTCTGTGAAAGCTATAACCGGCAATACGGGGTCGATTACCGGTCGGTCATGCCGACCAATCTTTACGGCCCGGGCGACAATTTTCACCCGGAAAACAGCCATGTCCTGCCGGCGCTGATCCGGCGCTTTCACGAGGCCCGCGAAGCCGGCCTTGAGGAGGTGGTGATCTGGGGCTCGGGCAAGCCGATGCGTGAGTTCCTGCATGTGGACGACATGGCCGAGGCCTCGCTTTTTGTGCTGGATCTCGACCGCGACACCTATGCGGCCAACACCCAGCCGATGCTGAGCCATATCAATGTGGGCTCTGGCACCGATATCTCGATCCTCGATCTGGCCCGGCTGGTGGCCAAGGTGACGGGCTATCAGGGGCGGATCAGCAATGACCCGTCCAAACCCGACGGCACGATGAAGAAACTGATGGATGTCAGCCGATTGGCGGATATGGGCTGGCGCGCCCAGATCGGGCTGGAAGCGGGGGTGGCCGGGACGTATGACTGGTTCCTGGCACAAGGCGGTGAGGACATCCGGCTGTAGCCGGCCTGCGCCTGCGGCCGACGGGCAGGGGGCCCGTCACACAAAAAGAAAGGCCAGCGACATGAACGATGTAGCGCAACGTGACCTGCAGGGCTTGGCCCTGCCAGAGGTGTTCCGGCCGTTCTGCCGATCCGCGCATTTCCAGGCCCGCCCGTGCCCACAACCCTTTTGAAGAGACCAGTATCATGACCCAATCCATTCATCCCCTTCTTCTGTGTGGTGGTTCCGGCACGCGGCTTTGGCCGCTCAGCCGCAAGAGCTATCCCAAGCAATTCACCGAGATCACGGGCGAAGAGAGCCTGTTTCAGGCCTCGGCCCGGCGCCTCTCTGGAGACGGGTTTGCAGCCCCCATGGTGGTGACCGGGTCGGATTTCCGCTTTGTCGTGATGGAGCAGCTGGCGGCCATCGAACTGGCCGCACAGGCCACCCTGATCGAGCCCGAGGGCAAGAACACCGCCCCGGCGATCCTGGCCGGTGCCCTGATGCTCGAGGCGCAAAGCCCCGGGGCGCTGATGCTGGTGGCGCCCTCTGATCACGTGATCCCCGATGCCGAACGGTTCCGCGCCGCGGTGCAGGCGGCCGCCCCGGCAGCAGAGGCCGGCGATCTGGTGACCTTTGGCATCGCGCCGACGCGGGCCGAGACAGGCTATGGCTGGCTGGAGATGAGCGCCGCCCCCGCAGCGGATTTTGCGCCGGTGCCGCAGCGGCTGCAGGCCTTTGTCGAAAAGCCCGACAGTGCCACCGCCGAGACGCTGCTGGCGGGCGGCACCCATCTGTGGAATGCGGGGATTTTCCTCTTCTCCACCGCCGCCCTGATCAAGGCCTTTGAAACCCACGCGCCACTGATGCTGGCCGGTGTCCGCGATGCGGTGGAGGCAGCCGAGCGTGATCTGGGCTTTACCCGGTTGGCGCCGACGCCCTGGGCGGGGCTTGAGGATATCTCGATCGACTACGCGGTGATGGAGAAGGCCGACAATCTGTCGGTTGTGCCTTATGGTGGCGCCTGGTCCGATCTGGGCGGCTGGGACGCGGTCTGGCGTGAGGCGGGACCGGACGCGGATGGCGTGGTCACTGCCGGGCCGGCCACGGCGCTGGAATGTTCGGACACGCTGCTCAGGGCTGAGGATGGCCAGCAGGAACTGGTGGGGATCGGTCTGACGGATATCGTCGCGGTGGCCATGCCCGATGCCGTTCTGGTGGCGCATAAGGACCGCGCGCAGGACGTCAAAAAAGCGGTGGCCGCGCTGAAGAAAAAGGGCGCGGCCCAGGCCGAAACCCTGCCGCGCGATTACCGGCCCTGGGGCTGGTATGAAAGCCTGGTGGTGGGCGGCCGGTTTCAGGTCAAGCGCATCCATGTGCATCCCGGCGCAGCGCTGAGCCTGCAGAGCCACCATCACCGGTCCGAGCATTGGATCGTGGTCGAAGGCACCGCCAAGGTCACCGTGGATGACGAAGTGAAACTGGTGACCGAAAACCAGTCGGTCTATATCCCGCTGGGCGCCGTGCACCGGATGGAAAATCCCGGCAAGGTGCCGATGGTGCTGATCGAAGTGCAGACTGGCACCTATCTGGGCGAAGACGACATCATCCGCTACGAAGACGTCTATGCCCGCGGGCAGGGGGCCAAGGGGTAATCCCCGCGGGTCCCCGACGGGTGCGCTGCCGGGTCAGGTCTGGCCCGTATCCAGCACGGTGTGCAGGGCGGTGAGGACGCGGGTTTTGAGGGCTTGGCGCTCGGCTTCCCAGATCTCTTCGGACTGAAACAGGGCCGCCAGCTGGCTTTGTGCGTTGGCAAAGGCTGTGGGGTCGGCGCTGTGGTTTGCGATCCGCTCGGCGGCGGCTTCGGGTGTCAGGCCGTAGAGGTTCAGCCAGCTTGCCGGGGGCAGGGCGAAGTCGTGCAGCCGGTGACCGGGTGAGGCGGCGTAAAGCGGGACCGCGCCGCAGGCAAACGCGTCAAAGAATTTCTCGGTGAGATAATCCGGGTGATGGGTGTTTTCAAACGCCCCCATCATCCGGGGGCGGCCGTCCAACTGCTGCAGCTTGTCCGCGTGCCATTCACGCAGATCAAAGCGCGAGGGCCCGCCTTGCCAACTGCGGCCCAGCCGCTCGACCCGGCCGGTCTGGCAGGCTTCGGCCAGTTGGGTGCGCCAGGCACAAAGCCCCAGCAGGTCTGCCTCGGGCCAGCCCACGTTATGATGCGGCTGCGGGCGGCGTTCGAACATGAAGGTCAGATCAACCGGGCGCGCCGCCCAGTCGCGTTGCCACTCGGCGGCTGTGCGCGCGGCATTGCGCTGAAACAGGCGGCGATAGGCCCGGGCAAAGCGAGGGTTTGTCAGCAGGTAATAGGGGATGCGACCAAACCGGAAGACATCCGAGGTCTGGTGATTGATCTGGATGACGGGCAGGGCGCCAAAGGGGGTGTCGACCCGGATCACGTGGTCCAGCGGGCGTTTGCCCCAGATCGTGTCCCAGAACGGTTCTTCGGAAAAGATCACCACCGGTCGCTGCCGCTGGCGCCAATCCAGCACCATGTCACGCGGGGCGTGTTCGATATCCATCACATGGGCAAAGAGATAGAGATCAGCCTCCGCCGGGCTCTCCACCAGGGCGATCTGATCAGCAAAGAGCGGGTGCAACGCCGGGTAGCTGACCGGCATGCGGTGGCTGTGTTTTCCGCTTTGGTAGGCGCGGATCACAGCGCGCGCACCCGGGCATAAAGATCAGCCAGATAGCCGGGATTGGGCAGGGCGAGATCGAGATCGGCGCGCAGCTGATGATGATCGGCCAGCAGTTGCGCCATCAGACGGTCTTGCCGGGCGGTGGCTTGCAGCGACAGCAGGCTGAGCCGGGTGGCACTGTCCGGCGCGTGCAAGAGCGCGCCGAACGGGTCCGGCAGGTCATTGGCCTGGCGCCGGAGCCGGCGCGGCAGGGCGGCCCGTAGTGCTGCGAGTTCCGCTGCCACCGGCAGGGCGGCCTCGGCGGGGGACAGGCTGAGCGCGTCGCTGATCCAGGGGGCGTGCCGGTCAAGCAGTGCTGCCACCTCACCGCGTGGGCAGGCCTGCAAACGGGTGCGCAGCGCAGCCAGCGCGGGCGCGGCGCTGGCCGTCTGGAAGGGGCGCAGGAGCACCGGGGTGGGGAACAGGGCTGCGCCGCCACTGAGCGCCTCTTCCCAGGCGGCCCAGGCCAGATCGGGGGCTGCAAATGGGTCATGCTGAGGTGCGTGGCCATCGGCCACAAGCAGCCGGCGCGGATCGGGGGTGAGTGCTAGCAGCGTCTCGGGCGGGGCCTGATCGGGCAGGGCAGCAAGCCGGTCGGCATCGGGAAAGGGCAGGGGGGAGAGGCCCGGTTGCGGTTCGGTCAGCCACCATCCGCCCGCCAGCACGGCCAAAGCCGGATCGTGTCGTTCCAGCCATTCGGCCAGCTGCGCAACGCTGCCGGGCGCCAGCCGATCCTCGGGGCGCAGCAACAGCACATAGCGGCAGCCGGTCTTTTGCCGCACCAGCGCGCAGGCGGTGTCGGCGCTGCAATCGGGCTGGGTCAGCGCCACATGCTGGGCATGGCTGCGGCTGGTGAGCGCGGCAAGCTCACCCGCGGTCTGATCGGATGAGCCTGCATCGATCAGGATCAGCGGCACGCTCTCGGGCACGCTTTGGCGCAGGTGATCGCAGATCCGCTTGGCCACGGGGCCTGCGTTTTGCGCCAGAAGGGCCACCGCCAGGGTCATGCCAGCGTCCTTTCCGGCAGCGCGCCATCAGCCATCTGCACCGCCAGGCGCTGCGCCAGAACCGGATCGCGCCGGGCCAGCTCGGCCTCAAGCGCCGGTGTCAGGCTGTCGATCAGAAAGCCGCGCAGGGCAGCCCGGTAACGCCCGGCAAGCGCGGGATCAAGCTGCAGGCGGATCCATTCGAAAAGCCCGCTGGCAAAGCGCAGAAAGCTTGGCACCAGGTCATGCGGGCTGCGGTTGGCCATCAGCTGGGCGATGACCGCGCGCAGCACGTCAAACACCTCCAGCCGCTCAGCACCGCGGCGGTTGGTCAACCGGGTGCCGCCCGGGGCGACCCGGTGTACCACACCCACCCGGGAGGAGGCCAGAACCCGGTCGGCCTTGAGCATGGCCATCCAGTGCAGCGGGATGTCTTCGTGCACCAGGGTGGCCCCGCAGCCCAGCCCGTGCTGGCGCAGGAAGTCCGTGCGGTAGATCTTGTTCCAGGGGTAGTTTGCGGTTTCGGCCAGGTACGCCCGGGCGCTGTCGGTCACCGGGGTCAGCCGGGTCGTGCCAAGCCCCGCGCGCTGCCAGAGCCCATCGTCCTGTGGCATCTGCCCCCAACGCCCGATCCGTTCCTGCCGCGTGTCGTGATGCCGAAAGAGGCACAGATCGCAGCCCGTCGCCGCCGCATCGCGCCAGATCTGCGGGAAATCCGGCGCAAAGCGGTCGTCGCTGTCGATATAGACCAGATACTCGGTGCTGATCTGGTCCAGGGCACGGTTGCGCGCCGGCCCGGGGCCCTGGGCTGTGTCGTTGCGCAGCACCGTCAGCGGCAGGCGATGCGGGCCAAACCGGCCGGCATCGAGATCGATCGCCGGGTCCGAGCCGTCATCGACAATCACCACCTGGTCGAAAATCCCCATCCGGCGCGCCTGGCGCAGCAGCTGCGCCAGAGAGGCATGGTCATCCTTGACCGGGATGGCAAGTGCCAGGCTCATACCACAAAGACACGCCAGTCGAGCAGCGACAGACGGAAGCTTTCGGCGGGCAGAAAGAGGATCAGTTCACGCCAGGGCGCCTCTTCGGGGATGGTGTCGCGCTGGCTGATCTGCAGCGCGTCCACATGGCTGGCCTCCTCCGGCATGAAGAGCAGGTGTTTGTCGAAAAAGCAGTCGACAAAACCGTCTGCGCGGCCCGAACGCAGGCAGGCCCGTGTGGTCAGAATCTCGGGCGCGCGGATCCGTGCGGCAAAGCCCACAACACCGCGCCCGCGCATGGTTTCGACCGGCAGGGATAAGTGCAGCCCAACCCAGCCGCCGACGCCTTCGGCCGTGGCCTCAAAGCTCAGCACCTCGCTTTCGTTCGTGCGCCAATGCCCCGTCAGCCCCAGTGCCGGATCGGCATGCAGATCGAGCCCGGGCAGAAAGCGGACATCCGACGCCAATTCACCGCTCCGCTGTTCATGGCGCAGAAGGGTGAGGGTTTGGTTGGCCTGGCCATCCCCGCCAATTGCAATGCTGTCTGTCATCCTCGGCCTCTATCCTCATTCCGCCCCGGGCCAGACCGCCCGGCATCCCTTTGCTCTGCGCCTTGTTTCGCCTAAATCCGCCCAGCCGACAATCACCACGTGCCATCTGCCGCGTCGCGGGCGGTGGGCTGTGTCAAAACACCTAACAAAAGGTAAAGATGCGGGGCGGCGGCCTCATGCTTTGGTAAACCCCTTCGTAGAATGCTCTGGGCAATTCCAACGGCTCAAAAGGTGCGCTGTCATGCCCGACACATCGGCCAGGCTTGGCCTGCCGTTTCTGCTGCCCAGCCAGGCGCAGAAACATGTCACTCATAACGAGGCCCTGCAGCAGCTTGATGCGCTGACCCAGCTGGCCCTTGAGGGCCGCGGGGCCGAGACGCCGCCCGCCGCGCCAGCCGAGGGCGAGATCCATGCCCTGGGGCCGGCGCCACTGGACGCCTGGGCCGGGCAGGCCGGCATGCTGGCGCAATGGGTGTCGCCGGCCTGGCTGTTCTTGGCACCGCAAGACGGCTGGCGGGCCTGGGACAAGGCCACCGCGACGCTCTGCAGTTATCAGGGCGGCGATTGGCAAGAGGTGATCCCGACGCTGCAAAATGTCGAGGGGGTCGGCATCGGCACCACTTCGGATGCCACCAATCCGCTGTCGCTGTCCGGCGATGCGGCGCTCTTCAGCCATGCCGGGGCCGGCCACCAGCTGAAGGTCAACAAGGCCGCGGCGGGCGAGACCGCGTCGCTGCTCTACCAATCCGATTGGACCGGGCATGCCGAGATGGGCCTGGCCGGGGACAATGATTTCCACCTCAAGGTCTCGGCCGATGGCAGCGCCTGGACCGAGGCGCTGACCGTGGCGGCCAGCACCGGTCTGCTGAGCGGGGCAGCGGTGCAATCCGATGCCACCGATGAGACAGAGGGGCGGCTGCTGACCGTCGGGGCCTTTGGCCTTGGGGCGGACGACACCCCGCGCATCAACGATTTCACCGAAGAGCTGCGGCCTGGGTTTTATCACTACCTCGAAGCAGCGGTCATCGGCGGCCCGGGTGGCGCCAGCTATTTCGGAATGGCCATGGTGGCGCGGGTCAACAACATGTTTTCGGTGATCGCGATGCGCGCGACACAGAACACGTCTGCCCGGCGGATCTGGCTCGGAACCCGGACCACGCTGACAGGTGCAATCGTCTGGACCGAGATTTACACGCAAACGCGTACAGTTGGCACCGTTTCGCAATCCGCCGGTGTGCCGACCGGCGCGGTGATCGAGCGGGGCGGCAATGCCAATGGCAATTACGTCCGCTGGGCCGATGGCACCCAGATCTGCACCAATAACAACGCCGCGATCACCACCGCGCCCGCGGCATTTTCCGGCACCGTCACAAAGATCGATGGCGACAAGCTGTGGATCGGACGTTGGTATTGAGGAGCGACACCATGCATATCACCCTGTCTCCCACACGTCATGATCACCGGCCGGTCTTTGAAAAGGACGGCGAGGCGCTGATCATCGATGGGACGCGGTTCGATTTTTCGGATCTGTCTGATGGCGAAAGCCGCGCGATCGAGGATATGGAGAGCGACTGGTTTGTCGCCCCGGCCACCCGGATCGACGGTGTCCTGCATCTGACGCTGCTCTTGAGCCATGGCGCAGACGCCCCGCAAGAGACGCTGTTTCCCGAACCGATCCACGCCTCCGAGGATGGCCCGCTATCCTTGCCGCCATACGAGATCGAGGAACCGGCCCCCGATCTGGACTGATCTCACACCGCGCGGCTGTGACGGCCACAAGACCAGGTTATTTACATAACACGCATTATCAGATCTGTGTTCGGGGCCGTTTTTCCTGGGTGTTATGACGGGTCGCGGTGTTGGAAGAGGCCCCGACAACAAGGCCGCGCCGAGGATCCGGCGCGGCCTTTTTATGTGATCGACGCGGCGTTTTAGTTGCGGGGTGGGAAGAGACCTTCGGTCGCGATGCACCAGCGCATGCCCACAAAGGGATTGCTGATGTTAAAGGCCTGGCCGTTCCCGGTATTGGTGATCATCCGGGCATCCATGGTCACATTCGGCGTCTGATCGGAATAGATATAGATGTCTTCGGCCGGGTTGGTCGGATCGTTATAGCTGGGGCTGCCAAGGAAATCATTGCCCGGCCCAAGCCGATCGGCAAAGCCGTTCTGGCCGTTATTGGCGGCCACCAGGTGGTTGTGCGACGGCAATTCGTTCTGCGTCAGCGTCACCAGTTCCCGCCCGCTTCGTTCGCCGATCGTCACCGGGCTCAGACCCGGGCCGGTGCCATCGCCCAACGGGACACGGCCGCGCAGGTCTGGCAGGGCAAAGGTGGTGCGCCCGTCACCGCCGTAAAACGTCCCCAGCAGGGCGTACAACGACTGGAAGGAATTGATCGACAGGATTGCGCCATTGGCCTGTGCCCAGCCGCGGGGACAGTAATTGCCGCCAAAAAGCATCATCTGCCCAAGGAAGGGCTGGGCCTGGGCGCGGGCGGTGTCGGGTGTGCTGACGGCCCCGGTGAGGCCAATGGCCAGCGCCAGCGCGGCCAGTTTCGGTTTCAATCTGAAATTCATGATGGCTGTCCTTGTTGGATCGGGAATGGGCGGCGCAGACCGTCAAAACGCCGGACGGTCTGCGTGATTGGCAATCAGCTGCGCGACGGGAAGATACCTTCGGTCGCGATACACCAGCGCATGCCCACAAAGGGATTGCGGATGCTGAAGGCCCCGTTGCCGCCGGTATTGGTGATCATCCGCGAATCCATCGTCACGTTCGGCGCCTGGTCGGAATAGATAAAGATATCCTCGGCCGGGTTGGTCGGATCGTTGTAGCTGGGGCTGCCGAGGAAATCGTTGCCCGGCCCAAGCCGGTCGGCAAAGCCGTTCTGGCCGTTATTGGCCTGCACCAGGTGATTGTGCGAGGGTAGTTGGTTCTGCGTCAGCGTCACCAGTTCCTGCCCACCTCGCTGGCCGATCACGACCCGGCTCAAGCCCGGGCCGGTGCCGTCGCCCAGCGGGACACGACCGCGCAGGTCCGGTACAGCGAAATTCGTGCGCCCGTCACCGCCGAACTGCGTGCCCAGCAGCGAGAACATTGCGCTGAACGAGCTGATACTCAAAAGCTTGCCATCGGCCTGGGTCCAGCCGCGGGGGCAAAAATTGCCGGCAAAGAGCATCATCTGCCCGATGAAGGGATCTGCCTGGGCGCGGGCGGTGTCGGGTGTGCTGACGGCCCCGGTGAGGCCAATGGCCAGCGCCAGCGCGGCCAGTTTCGGTTTCAATCTGAAAATCATGGTGGATGTCCTTGTTGGATCGGGAATGAGAAGCCCAGACCGTCAAAACGCCGGACGGTCTGCGCGATTGGCAATCAGTTGCGGGATGGGAAGATCCCAAGCTCGGCAATGCACCAGCGCATGCCCACAAAGGGATTGTTGATGTTGAAGGCCTGGCCGTTCCCGGTATTGGTGATCATCCGCGAATCCATCGTCACGTTCGGCGCCTGGTCGGAATAGATAAAGATATCCTCGGCCGGGTTGGTCGGATCGTTGTAGCTGGGGCTGCCAAGGAAATCGTTGCCCGGCCCAAGCCGATCGGCAAAGCCGTTCTGGCCGTTATTGGCCTGCACCAGGTGATTGTGCGACGGCAATTCGTTCTGCGTCAGCGTCACCAGTTCCCGCCCGCCTCGTGCGCCGATCGCGACCGGGCTCAGGCCCGGGCCGGTGCCGTCGCCCAGCGGGACACGGCCGCGCAGATCCGGCACGCCAAAGGTGTTGATCCCGTCACCGCCGAACTGCGTGCCGAGGATTGCAAACATCGCGTTGTTGTTGGCGATACTCAAAAGCTTGCCATCGGCTTGCGTCCAGCCGCGGGGACAGAAATTACCGGCAAAAAGCATCATCTGCCCGATCAGGGGCTGATCCTGGGCGCGCGCGGTGTCGGGTGTGCTGATGGCCCCGGTGAGGCCAATGGCCAGCGCCAGCGCGGCCAGTTTCGGTTTCAATCTGAAAATCATGATGGCTGTCCTTTTTAATCTCGGGGCGCCCAAGGCTAAAACCGTTTGTTATCCTGTTCCCCACAAAGCCAGGCTGAAAACTCGAAAAACCAAACCAAACAAAGACCTTGGGCCAAAAATCAACGCCTGTCCGGAGCACGTCTCGCGGGTCCGAATGCCGTTAACCTTCAACCATTAGGATGACGGTGCGTCATGCTGTCAATCGTTTTCACCGCGGGTTCGGGCTTTAGCCGGCCACAACCGCCTGAAGATCAAAGATCGGCAGCAGCACGGCCAGAACCACCACCAGAACCAGCCCGCCCACCAGCATCATCAGCGCCGGTTCCAGCAGCGCTGCGATGCGTTTGCGTTCCGTGCGCAGACCGTTTTCCACCAGCATTGCGGCGCGCTCGGCCATCCGCGCCAGCCGGGCCGACATCTCACCCGCGCTGACCAGCTGGCGCGCCACGGGGGGGATAAAGCTGAGCCGGTCCAGCGCGGTCGATAGGCTCTCGCCCTGCCGGACGGCCTCAGACACCGCATCGGATTCGCGTTTGAAACGGGCCACGTCCAGTACACCCCCGGCGCTGTCGACAGCCGACAGCACCGCATGGCGGCTGCCCAGCACCAGGGCCAGGGTGCGCAGATATTGCACCGCCGCCTGCAGCCGCATCAGCCGGCCCGCCACCGGCAGGCGCAGGATCAGGGCGTCGCGCGCATCGCGCAAGGCGCGGATCCGGCCCGACAGCCAGATCAGCACCCCCAGCCCGAGGAGCGCCGCGCCAATCAGCACGATATTGGCCTGGATCCAGTCGCTGACCCCCAGCACCACCTGGGTGATCTGGGGCAAGGGCTGGTCGGAAAGCGCAAACATAGAGACGATTTCCGGCGCGACCGAGGTCATCAGGATGCCGCAGACCAGCACCGCCACCGCGGCCACAAAGGCGGGATAGACCAGCGCCGCGCCAATCTGCGCCCGGTCCTGGCCGCGGGTTTCCAGAAAATCCGCCAGCTCGCTGAAGACAACCCCCAGATCGCCCGAGCGTTCACCGGCGCGCAGGGCGGCGGTGTAATAGGGGGCAAACCCGGCGCCCGAGCCTTCCAGCGCGTCCGACAGGGCCTGACCTTCCATCAGCGCCGCTTTGGCGTGGGCGGCCACCGTGTCCATCGCCCCTGCCCCGCCGCCGGCGCGCACCGCATCGAGCGCCGCCTCGACCGTCAGGTCAGCGGTCAAGAGCACCGCCATCTGCCGGGTGAACACCGCCTGCAGATCGGCATTCAGGCGTTTGCCGCGCGGGGCTTTGGCTTTGCCCTTGGCCGCGGCCCGCGCGCCCCTGTCGCCCAGTTCCGAGACATAAAGCCCCTTGGCTTTCAGCTCTTCGGCGGCATGGGCTTCGGTTTCGGCCAGCACCGTGCCGGTCCGGCGTTTGCCGGTATCGGTATAGGCGGTATAGGCAAAGGCCCTCACGCCAGATCCCCCACCACGCGCAGCACTTCGGCCAGCGAGGTGTGCCCGGCGGCGACCTGCGTCAGACCCTGGCCCGCCAGGGTGTCGCGTTCCTCCAGCGCCAGGCGCTTGAGCTCGGATTCTGGCGCGCCGCGGTCGATGCCGTCGCGCAAGACTTCGGTCACTTCGAGCATCTCGAAAATCCCCACCCGGCCGGCATAGCCGGTCTGGTTGCAGGCCGCACAGCCCACCGGCGCGTTGATCTGCAGCGGCAGTGGCAGCCCGTGTTTGTCAAACCAGCGCGCCTCGGATTGTGAGGGCGGATGGCCCTCGCGGCAATCCGGGCAGAGCCGGCGCAACAGCCGCTGCGCAATCACCCCGCGCAGGGTCGCAGCGATCAGGAAGTTATCGAGCCCCAGGTCGCGCAGCCGCACCACCGCCCCGATCGAGCCATTGGCATGCAGCGAGGAAAACACCAGATGCCCGGTCAGCGCGGCCTGGGCCGCCACAGAGGCGGTTTCGCCATCGCGGATCTCGCCCACCAGGATCACGTCTGGATCCTGCCGCAGGGTGGCGCGCAGCCCGGCGGCAAAGCTCATGCCGATCTCGGCATTGATCTGGCTTTGGCTGATGCCTTGCAGTTCGTATTCGATCGGGTCTTCGACGGTGACGATGTTGCGCTCGTCGCGGTTGGCGAGCTTGAGCAGAGAATAAAGCGTGGTGGTCTTGCCCGACCCGGTCGGCCCGGTGGCCAGGATGATCCCGTTGGGCAGTTGCGACAGCCGTTCCAAGAGCGCCACCTGGTCCGGGGTCAGCCCCAGCCCATCCAGCGGCATCAGCCCGGTCGACCGATCGAGGATCCGCAGCACCACCCGTTCGCCGTAACTGCCGGGCAATGAGCTCACCCGCGTGTCGATCAGCCGCCCCCCCAGGCGCAGCGGGATGCGCCCGTCCTGCGGCAGGCGGGTTTCGGCGATATCGAGCCCGGCCATCACCTTGAGCCGTGAGACGATGCGCCTGACCGGCACATCGGCGCGGTCGAGCACGGTTTGCAGAAACCCGTCGATCCGCATGCGCACGCGCAGGCCGCCCTCATAAGGTTCCACATGCAGATCCGAGGCGCCGGCCAGCACCGCGCGGCGCAAAAGCTGGTTCACTAGCTGGATCACCGGCGCGTCTTCGGCCTCTTCCAGCAGGTCGCGTTCGCGGCTGGGGCGGGCGGCTTCCTCCAGATCAAAGCTGAGCGCGTCGCTGTCGCCATCCGTCTCTGTTCCGCCCTGATAAAGCCGGGCCAGGGCCGCCTCGAACCCCATCTGGTCGGTCTGTTCGATCTGCAGCGCGTGGCCGGCGCGGCGCCGCGCCTCGCGCAGCCCGTTGGCGCTGGCGCCCGGGCCGACGATCAGCCGCGCGCCATCCAGTGCCACCTGCGCATCGCGGGCAAAGGCAAAGGGCAGGCGCGTTGCGACGGGCGCCTCAATCGGCGCTGAATCGGAGCCGGCTGGGGAGCGGCGGGAGGTTGCGGCGTTGCGCGACGTCATCGATGAATCCGGCATCAAACGGTTGATTGAGATCCGCTCCGTCAAACGGCAGCGCCCCCAAAGGTGTGCGCGGATATTGTTCGACATCCGGAGGGGTGATGGCAAGGCTTGCGCGTTTGGCATCGCGCGCCAGCTCGCGGGTCAGCCGCGCGGCCTCCTTGTCGGTCTTGACGACGCGGGGCCGCAGCATGACCAGCAGCACACGCTGATCCTTGGAGGCGTTCTTGCCGCGAAAGAGCCCGCCAAAGAGCGGCAGTTTCGACAGACCCGGCACCCGCTGGCTGACGGTGCCAAAGCCGTCCTCCAGCAGACCACCCAGCATGATCACATTGCCGCCCCGGACCAGCACGGTTGTCGAAAGCGCCCGCCGTGCGGTGATCTCACCGCCTGCCGAAGATTGAGAATTGGTCAGGTTCGAGACCTCTTGTTTCACCACCATGCGCACGGTGCCATCGGCATTGATCTGCGGCGTGACATTCAGCGTCAGGCCCACATCCTGGCGTTCGATGGTCTGGAACGGGTTTTCCGGCAGCGCGCTTTCGCCCACCGTGGCAAACGACCCGGTCACAAACGGCACGTTCTGCGCCACCACAATCTCGGCCTCTTCGCCGTTCAGGGTCAGGATCGACGGGGTCGACAACAGGCGGGTGGAGTTGGTCTGGGCAATGGCCGACAGGAAGGCGGCAAAGCCATCGTCGCCGCGCTGGCGCAGCCCGGCCAGCGTGCCGCCTGATCCGGTATCGACGTCTTCGCCCTTCAGCACGGATGACACCAGCCCGGTCAGGCTGGGCCGGCCTTCGAGGGCAAATTGCACCCCGCCCACCACTGCGTTGTTGACGATGCCGCCAAACTGGCTGGAGAGGTCGGCAAAACCTTCGACGCTCATCTCGAAGATCACCGCTTCGACCAGCACCTGGGTCGGCCGGCGGTCGAGATGGCGGATCATGGCGGCGATGTCCTGCAGCCGTTCCTGCGGCGCGGTCACCAAAAGCGTGTTGCTTTGCGGTTCGGGCACGATGCGGATCTGGCCTGCACCGGCCCCATCCTCACCCGCATTGGCAAAGCCGCGCAGCACCACATCGGCGATGGCGGCGGCATCGGCATAGTTGAGCTGGATCGCGGCACTGGAAAGCGTGTTGCGCTGCGTGTCCAGCCGGCCGGCCAGTTGCCGCACCTGGTTGCGCAGCTCGGGCGGGCCCGACACCACCAGCGCGTTCGAGCGCCGATCAACCGTGACGCTGGCGCCATCGGGCACCAGGTTCATCGCCTGCACCACCTGCAGCACCTCGGCGGCATCGGCATTGCGCAGGCGCACCATCTCGATCGGGTTTTCACGCGGCACGTCCAGCCGGTCGATCAGATCGGTGATGCGTTTGAGATTGCCAGTGCGGTCCGACAGGATGATCAGCCGCGCCGCCGGCACGGTCGAAATCACCGCCTCGGCGGGCAAGAGCGGGCGGATCACCTCGACCACCTCGCCGGGCTGGGTGTTTTCCAGCTCGATCACCCGTGTGGTATAGCCGCCCGTGCCCCCTGCCCCTGGTGCCAGTTCCCGCGCGGTGCCCAAGGGCACGATGCGGTCGGCCTCGACCCCTTCGACGATGGTCAGGCGGTTGAGCTCGAGCACGTTGAGAAACACCTCATAAAGGGCGGCGGGTGACATCGTGCCCGAGGCCAGCACCGTGACCGTGCCGCGCACATTGGGATCAAGCACAAAGTTGCGCCCCGTCGCCTCGGACACGATCTGCACAAAGCTGCGCAGATCCGCATCACGCAGATCGAGCGCCACCTGCGCGCGTAGCGGTCCTGCGCTGCCAAGCGTCACACCTGCCAGCATCAGGGCGGTCAGCGCCGCCCGCATCCATGTCAGACCATTCATTGTCCGCTCTGCCTGCTCTCAATTCTGCGCAGCTTGCCTGTCTGCGCTGTCCGGTTTCCGGACTGATTTTCCGGCACCCTAGCCGATTACGCGGCAAATGGCATCCTTAACCTTTGACCACGCGCGGCTTTTCGCGACCTGTGCCCTATTGGCAAAGCCCACATCCATGACGTGTGGAGCCGCGCATTGCCGACGCGCGCGGGGGCGATCCATCAGGTCTTCGACAGCGCTTTATGGTGGCCAAGTCCGGAAGACATCGGAACGACGCCCCTACGACAACCAAATCGCCGCCGCGTGGGGGCGCGTCGGCGATGCGCGGCGCCCTGCGGGCGCGGTTTCGCGCGGAGGGGCTTTCTGCGCCTCGTGTTTTCTGAAGAGCGCGGGAAACCGGGCCTATTCGCCAAAGCCCAGCAATTGCGGTTCAGCCTCGGGGTCGCTGACCGCCCACAGCCCCTGCTCGTCGATGGCCTGCACGGTATAGACCTCGCCCAGGGCATCGCCGACGCGGACCAGCTGTTCGCCGGTCGGGTGTGAGATGATGGCCCAGCGGCTGGTGCCGTCACTGACCACGCCCTGCAGCTTAAATCCCAGGCTGGTGATCGGCGGGGCCGGCGGCGTGGGCGGCTGCGGTTCGGGCTCAGGCTCAGGCGGCGGTGGTGGGGCCGGCGGCTGGGGTTCGGGAATGACCCGCTCACCAAAAAGCGCCGGCCAGTCGCGCGGCTGCGCGGGCGCTGGCACCACGGTCTCGGCCGGGGTCCCAAGCGCGGCCGCCTGGGGCGCCTCGGCCGGGGCGGGCAGCGGGCCGCGCACGGCCTGAAACAGCGCCTGACCGGCAAAGCCGGCAGCGGCCAGAAACCCCAATGTGACAACAAAGGCCAGAAGGCGCATGTGACATCCTTGCAGCAGGGGGTGGCGCCCGACGTAGACGCACCTCGCTCTGCGTGGTAAATTCGCCTGAAAATACAAGAAACAAAACCAATAATACAGACGAGCAGGTCATGCAGATCAACCGCACCATGCGCGCCGGGGTCGCCACCCTTGTGCTTTTGGCCCTTGTGGGCTGTGACGAGGGCATGTCGTTCAACGACAAAAGCTTCCGCACCCATTACATCGCCGCCCGTGATGCGCTGGAAGCAGGCAAATATGCCAGCGCCAGCCGGTCTTATGCCCGGCTTTTGCCGCAGGCCGGCCCGTTTGAGCCGCGCGTTCGGCTGGAATACGCCCATGCGCTGCTGCGCGGGGGCAAATATGAAGATGCCGCGCGTGAGGCCGGGCAATTGGCGATGCGGCAATCCGATACCGCGCGCCGCGCCGCTTTGGCGGTGCGCGCCACCGCCCAGCACGAGCTGGGGCTGCAGGCGCTGATGATCGGCGATACCGCGCTTGGCAAACGCCTGTTGCAAGAGGCCGACGGCGCCATCACCGAGGTGCTGGAGCATGATCCCACGCTTGATCCGCTGGGCGCTTTGGCCGGACGGCAGGCCAGCATCAAGGTTCGTCTCAAGGCGCTTTGAAGCGCGCGGCGCCAGACACGGGATTTTCCCTCGCACGGGGCAAGAAACCGCGTTAGGCTCTGCGCGTTACGAGGTGCCCCCACCTTACAAGACCTTTACGCAACGATCCCCAAAACAGGCCCTGTCCCATGCGCCCATCCCTTTCGCCGCGTTCCATGGCCCTTGCCGCCCTGGCCCTGCTGTGTTGCACCCTGAGCGTTCCGCTTGCCGCCGAAGAAGACGCCGAGGCGCTGCCGCTGATGGCGCAGGTCGAACAGGCCTGGGCGCAGGGCAATTTCGTCTTTGTCCGCGAAGGGCTGAAGACACTGGCCGAAGAAGAGGGCACACCACTGGCGCAGTACCGCTATGGCCGGGTGCTGCTGGAGGGCCGCGGTGGCCCGCGTGACGTCGAGGCTGCGATGGACTGGCTCGAAAAGGCGGTGGCGCAGAACCATCTTGAGGCCACCACCCTGCTGGCGCGGGTGCTGCTGTCGATCCGCCCGCCGCAGACCGACAAGGCGATGCCCCTGCTGAACCGCGCAGCGGCGCGCGGCGATGCCGACGCGCAGTTCTTCCTGGCCGAGCTGCAGACCGACAGCGACCCGGCCGCGGCGTTTGACTGGTATCTCGCCGCCGCCGAACAGGAGCACGTGGCCGCGCAATACGAACTGGCGCGCGCCTATGCACGGGGCCACGGAACCGGCGTCAACACGGCCGAAGCGCTGCGCTGGCTGACCGCGGCCGGCGAGGCCGGGCATGTGGAGGCGCAGTATTACCTGGGCCAGACCTACGAGACCGGGCAGCTAAGCGCCAAGAACCCCGCCGAAGCGCTGCGCTGGTACCGCCGGGCCGCCGAAGCCGGGCTGCCGCTCGCGCAGCGTGAGCTGGGCACACGCTACCTTGAGGGGATGGGTGTTGAGGTCAATGCCGACGAAGCGCTGCGCTGGCTGCAGGCCGCGGCCGAGGCCGGCGATCCCGGCGCGATGTACAATCTTGGGCAGGCCTATGTCTCGGGCAAGGTGCTGGCGCAGGATGATGCGCGCGCCTTCCGGCTGTTTGATCTGGCCGCCGGGTCTGACCTGCCGCGTGGCATCACGGCGCTGGCGGCGATGTACGAGGCCGGGCGCGGCACAACCGCCGATCCGGACCTTGCCATCGCGCTTTACCGCAAGGCCGTCGAGGCCGGCGACCGAAATGCAGCCGTGCGGCTGGGAACCCTGGCGCTGGCCGGGCAGCTGGACGGCAAGCTGGCGCCGCAACGGGCCGTGCCTTGGGTGGTCGAGGTTGCCCGCGCCGGGGATGACAAGGCCGCCGCCCTCGCCTGGCTCGAGACGCAAGCGGATACCGGCATGCGCAATGCCATGACCGCGCTGGCGCTGCTCTTGCTGGATGAGCCCGACCGCGCCAGTGACGGCACCGATCTGCTGCAGCGCGCCGCGGCGGCCGGGGACATCCGTGCGCAGGGCCTGTTGGGGCAGTTCTATACCACCGGTGAACACGGGCTGGCGCTGGATTACGTCGCCGCGCATACCTGGCTGAACCTCGCGGCTGCGGCCGGGGATGACGAGGCGATGCAAACCCGCGATCTGATCTCGGAACTGATGACCCCGGAACAGGTGGCCGACGCCCAGGCCGCGGCCCGCGCCTATTACGAAAACGAACCCGGCCCGCCCAAGCCGGCCGCTGATCAATGACACGGCAGACAACGCGGAGAAACCCGGCGGTTGTGACCCTGTTGCAGCCGGTTTTGGCGCTGCTCCTCTGTCTGGGCCTGACAGCTGCGCCCGGCCAAACCAGCGCTCAGGCGCTTGAGACGCTCAACCTCGAGGCGCTGACCGCCCGGGCCGAGGCCGGTGAGGTCGCCGCGCAGCGCATCCTGGGGGTGCGCTATCAGGACGGCACCGGGGTGATCCGCAATTTTGCCACCGCCGCCGGTTGGTTTACCCGCGCCGCCGACGCCGGAGATGCCGAGGCGCAGAACCGGCTCGGCCAGTTCTATGCCACCGGGCTGGGGGTGGCGGCCGATCGCGCCCTGGCCCTGCGCTGGCTGGAGGCCGCGGCCCAGCAGGGCGATCCGCAGCATCTCTTTGACCTTGCCGCGACGCTGGAAAAGGCGCCGGAGACACCCGAGGTGATGGCCCGGGTGGCCGCGCTTTACCAGCAGGCCGCCGATGCCGGACATCTGGAGGCCACCGTCAGCCTGGGCCTGCTCTATCAGAACGGCACCGGGGTGGCGCAGGATTACACCCGGGCGCGCCGGCTTTACGAGGCCGCCGCCGATCAGGGCCATGCCCGGGCGCAGAACAACCTGGGTCTGCTGTATGTGCGCGGGCACGGCGTGCCGCAGGATTACGACCGCGCCTTTGCGCTTTTTGAGGCCGCCGCCGCACAGGGGCTGGCGCAGGCGCTGACCAATCTGGGTGTGATGTATGAAAACGGCTTTGGCGTCGCCCATGACGAGACCCGCGCCGCAGCCCTTTACCGCCAGGGTGGCGCCGGCACGCGCGGTACCGATGGGCCGGTCTTTGTCTATGACCCCCGGATTGTCCCGCCGCCCACCGACGCAGAGGGGCTTGCCGACCTGCGCGCCGATGCCCAGGCCGGCGATCCGGTGGCGCAGTTTCAGTTGGCCTGGCTGCTGCTGCAGGCTGAGACGGTGCCGATCGCCAACTGGCGCCTGGCCGCGGATCTCTTCAAGACCATGGCCGAGGCCGGCCATGCCGCCTCGATGGCCAATCTGGGCCTGCTCTATGAACAGGGCCGCGGGGTGCCGCAGGACTTTGTGCTGGGGCAGATGTGGCTGAGCCTGGCGGTCACCGCGGGGCTTGAGACCGCCCTGCCCCACAGCACCGCCCTGCAGGCCCGCATGACCCCCGACCAGATGAACGAGGCACAAGCACGCGCCGCGGCCCATTGGCAGGCGCGTTAAAGCACGCGATACCGGCGGGTCTGTACCGACAGTTGCGCCCAAACACCAAGACTGTTTCGCGCAACGGCCAAAACAGTTAAGCTTATATTAATACTTTGCCTGCGACTCGGTTCTCGCATAGTCTTTTTGTGTCTTCTTCTTCTACCGTCTTAGAAATGTTTGAATATATAGGCCCCCTGATGCCCAAGCTTCTCAGCGTTGCCAGATCCACGTATATGGCGGGTGCCCTGCTGCTGATGGCCAGCGCCCCCGCTTTTGCCGCGGATCCGGTCCAGCAGCACAATTCCAACGCTGTCTGGTTCGAAAACTGGATCGGGCTGAGCAATGCCACTCTGACCGTGACCGTCCCCGATGGCACGATCACCGTGATTGCCGCCAAAAGCGGCACCCCGATTTATGAGCTTGATCGCGCCAATGCGCCCGATGGCGTCTATCGCTACGAACTGACCGCCGCGACCGAAAAAGAGGTCAAGATCGTCAACGCGATCGACCAGGGCCGCGGCGACGCGCAACGCGACACCCAGGCCGCGCCGTTTTACGCCAGCGGCAGCTTTACCGTCGAACGCGGCGTGATCATCACCCCCAAGGAAATCAACGAAGAGGACGGGTAAGCGCCCCGTTCTCGTCCCCAACAGGCCATTACAGAGGAGATTGCAATGACCAAACCCATTCAGAAACGGCTTCGGGCCGCGGCGTTCGGTGCCACGGCGCTGTGTGCCATGGCTGTGACAGCACAAGCCGACCAGGTGATCCTCGACGACCTGATCGTCGACGGCTCGGCCTGTATCGGCCAGGACTGCGTGAACGGTGAAAGCTTTGGCTTTGACACCATCCGCATCAAGGAAAACAACCTGCGGATCAAGGCGCAGGATACTTCGTCCACGGCGTCCTTCCCGACCCAGGACTGGCAGATCACCTTCAACGACAGCTCGAATGGCGGGCAGAACAAGTTCGCGATCGACAAGATCTCGCCGAGCGCCGGCACGGTCTTCACCATCGAGGACAATGCCCGGGTCAACGCGATCTATGTCGATGGCAGCAATGTCGGCTTCGGCACCTCGACCCCGGTGACCACTCTGCATGCCCAGAGCGGCAACACCCCGACCCTGCGCCTGCAACAGGACGGCTCTTCGGGCTTTGCTGCGCAGACCTGGGACCTGGCCGGCAACGAAACCAACTTCTTCCTGCGTGACACCACCAACGGCTCTACCCTGCCGCTCCGGGTCTTCCCGAACGCACCGTCGAACGCTCTGGCGATTGAGGGCACCACCGGTGATGTCGGCCTCGGCACCACCAGCCCCTCAGTGCCATTGCACGTGCTCGTCAGTGGCTCGACCATTGCCGCACCGAACGGTGGGGATGACGTGATCGTCCAGGATGCTGGCGCGGTGCGCATCGCGATGATCAACACCTCGCCCTCGAGCGGCACGAACGAGATTTGGACCTTGACCAACAACAACGAGTTCCGCCTCTCGGCCGGCACGGACGACCCGGAACTTATCCTGACGGAGACCGGCAATCTCACGATCTTGGGCAACTTCATTTCCGGCACAACCACGCTGAACGTGCCGGATTATGTCTTTGCCGACGATTACGAGCTGCGTCCGCTGAGCGAGGTGAAAGCCTTTATCGAGGCCAACAGCCACCTGCCCGAAGTGCCCTCGGCCGACGAGGTCTATGCCAACGGGCTCAATATGAGCGAAATGCAGATGACCTTGCTGAAAAAGGTCGAAGAGCTGACGCTTTACACGCTGGCACAGCAGGACGAAATCGCCCGGCTGAACGAAAAGCTGGAAACCCTTTCCACCGAATAAGACGCGTCACGTGTCTTTTTGGGGCAGGCTGTCTTGACAGGCCTGCCCCATTGCATTTTTACCGACATGTGATCTCAACCAAGTTTCGCTTCCTTTACCTGCACGTGCCCAAGACCGGGGGAAACTCGATCCAGCAGGTGTTGCTGCCGTTCAGCGATGACAAGGGCGTCTTGGTGCATGGGCAGGATGGCCGGGATCAGTTCGGCATCACAGGCCCCGTCACACCGCACAAACACGCCACCCTGGCCGAATACGAAAGCTGCGCCCCGGGCGTGGCCGCCACGCACCGGGTGATGATTTCGGTCCGCCACCCCTTTGACCGGGCGCTGTCGGCTTATTTCTCGCCACATCGCTGGCCCGGGAGCCGCTTTCCGGAATGGGACGAAACCGCGTTTTACGATCTGCTCGACACGCCGGACCTGGCCCCGGCCAGCACCTTTCTGAAACACGAATCCGGCTGGCGCGCGCCCGATCTTGTTTTGCGGTTCGAAAAGCTGACGGCGGATTTCAAGGCGGCGCTGGCAACGCTTGGCCTGCCGATACAGACCGCCCCAGTCCTGCCGCATCTCAACCGCTCGCCCGCGCCGCGCGGCATATGGACCAAGCTGCGGACCAGCCGCGTGCTTTGCGCAGAAATCGAAACCCGCTTTGCCGAAGATATGGACCGGTTCGGCTATAGCTCGGTCATGGAAACCCCCTAGGCCCATGGCCATCGTGTCGTTTCGCCACAAGCTGATCTTTGTCAAAACGGCCAAGACCGCCGGCACCAGCATCGAGATCGATCTCAGCCAGCGCGTCGAAGAAGACGCCATCGTTACGCCGATTTTCCCCGCAGCCCCCGGGCACCGCGCGCGCAACTGGCAAGACGCCGATGGCCAGCCGCGATTCTGGAACCACATGTCAGCGGCCGAGATCCGCGACCGGCTGGGGGCGGCGGTTTTTGACGAGATGCGCTGCATCTGCGTCGAGCGTGAACCAGTCGAGAAATGCATCAGCTATTTCCACATGCTGCGCAATTCACCCGATCACGCGCCGGGATACGATCTGGACTGGGCCGGTTTTGTGGCCGCGGGCGACTTTCCGATCAACCTCGACATCATTTCCGAACAGCACGGCACGGGGCGGCACCTGCTGGTCACCGATGTGCTGCGCTATGACCGGCTGGACCGGGATCTGCCGGCGCTGCTGGCGGCGCAGGGGATCGCGGATTTCCAGCTCACGGCACGGGCCAAATCAGGTTATTCGGCGCAGCGGTTGATCGCGCCGGACGAGGTGACGGCAGACCAGCGCGCGCAGATCTACGCGGCGTTTCACGAGACCCTGGCCCTGACCGGGATCGACTGGTCTGCGGCAACTTAGCCTCTTCGATGCCGCAGAGCGCCGCCGCAATGTGCGACACACCGCTTTCGGCATTTGCCAGCACCGGCGCGCCTGCGCATACTGCACGTGATTGCGCATCTTGGAGGTATTATGACCCAATTCATCGCGCCACCATTTGAAAAACGCTTCTTTCTGGCCGCGCTGATCCTGATCATTCTGGCCTATCTGTTCTGGACCGGCTCGCGCTATCCGTCGCTGAATGAAAAGGCGATGATGTCGGGCGCGATCCAGCTTGAGGACGCGCTGAGCTTTGAGGCGCGCTACCCGATCACCGACGATATGGGGATCTTTGAGCGGATCTTCTGGTCGACGATGAACTGGATCAACACCAACAAAAAGGGCATGACCTTTGGGGTGCTCTTTGCCGCCGCCTTCCTGACCGCCGCCGGCTATCTCAGGCGCAAGAGCTTTGAGGGCGGGTTTTCCAACTCTTTCCTTGGTCTGGTGATCGGCACACCCCTGGGGGTCTGCGTGAACTGTGCTGCCCCGATTGCCAAGGGGATGTATTCCAGCGGGTTGCGGGCCGAAACCACGCTCAGCGCGATGATCGCCTCGCCCACCTTGAACGTGGTGGTGCTGACGATGCTGTTTTCGCTGCTGCCGATCTATATGGCGCTGACCAAGATCGCGCTCAGCCTGATCATCATCCTGGCGCTGGTGCCCTTGATGGCGCGGTTTCTGCCACGCACGGTGATTGACCCGGAAAAGATGATCCAGAACACCTGGAGCGAGGCCGAGCTTGCCGCTGGCGGCACCCCTGCGCCCGAGCCGTTCCACAGGGCCGTGCTGGAGGTCACGATCAGCTATCTGGGCAACCTTTGGTACATCGTGAAGATGACCGTGCCGCTGATGCTGCTGGCGGGGCTCTTGGGCACGATTGCAGCGATCTTTTTGCCGACAGATGCGGTGATGGGGCTTGGGTTTTCGCTGGGGGTGCTGGTGCTGGTGGCTTTGGTAGGGGTGTTCCTGCCGGTGCCCATCGGCTTTGACGTGGTGATGGCGGGCGCCCTCTTGGCCATCGGGATGGAGCAGGGCTATGTCATGGCGCTTCTCTTCACCCTGGGCACGTTCAGTGTCTATTCCTTCTTCATCGTCGCCGGATCCGTGGGATTGCGGGCGGCCTGGATGCTGGCCGCTTCGGTGGCGGTGATGGGCATGCTGGCGGGCTGGGGCGCGCAGGCCTGGCACGAATACCAGACCGACCGCGCGCTGCGGATGCTGACCGGTGAGGCGCTGGCTGACCCACCCCGCCTGCTCTGGGCGGCTGAGGCCGCCGGCGCCGATCCTTGGGTTGTGACCAGCGACGATGCGACCCGGATCACTGTCACCGCCACGCCCTTTGCGCCAAAATCGCCTGCTGCCGAGACCGGCTTTACCCGGATGGAGGCCGCAGAGATTGGCATCGACAAGCCGCTCGAGTTCTCCATGGCCGATATGTGGCCGCCCTTCTGGGAAGGCCGGTCGCTGAGCTCAGGCGATATCGACAATGATGGCGATCTTGATCTGGTTGTCGCCTCGACCGAGGCGGGGCTGTACCTCTACGCCAATGACGGCAGCGGCCAGTTCAGCCGCATTGGTGTCGATCTGGGCGCAATCCCGATCTGTTCAGACGTCTCGCCCGGCGGCACGCCGGGCAGCCCCCGACCGCCCCCCCGGGCGGGGGCTTCACCCCCTCCCGCGGCCGGGGGCTGCCCGTCTCTGGCTGACACACCGGTCTTCAACGCCGCGCTCGCTGATATCGACAATGACGGCTGGCGTGACCTGGTGATCGCCACCTACCGCCAAGGCACCTTTGTCTGGCACAACAGCCCGGAGGGTTTCACCGGCGCGCCCATCCCCGTCGGCAACCGCGAGGACGCGGTGCTGGTGATGGCGCTGACCATGGCCGATGCCGACCGTGACGGCGATCTCGATCTCGCCTTGGGCAACTGGACCTCGGGCTGGTACCGCCGCGTCCCGGGCGAGGAAAGCCGCAACCGCATCCTCTGGAATGAAAACGGCACTTTCGGCAGCAACAGTGTCGATTTGCCCGGCATCCCCGGCGAGACCCTGACCATCCTCTTTTCCGATATCGACCGCAACGGCACCGCCGATCTGCTGGTTGGCAATGATTTCGAGATCCCCGATTACATCTATCTCGGCGATGGCGCGGGGGGCTTTCAGGCCATCGACCACGCCGATCGCCGCCTGCCCCACACCACCACCACCACGATGGCGATCAAGGTCGATGACCTGATGAATGACGGCAGCCCCGAGCTTTACTTTGCCCAGATCGCCGGGCGCTCTTCGGGGGTCAGCGAACGGCTCAAGATGCAGGATCTGGCGCTTTACTGTGAGGCCATCAAAGACCCCGCGGCCAAGGCCATCTGCGAAACCAATATGGCGATCAAGACCTGGTACCGCTCGGGCAACAATTTTGACCCGACCTATGCCTCGAAATGCCAGGCGCTCAGCGGCCGGTTGCAGGCCGAATGCAAGGCGATGCTGGTCAAGGATCTGGCGATCCAGCGCGGCGATCCCAAGGTCTGCGCCCTGATCCCCGCCGACCAGCCCCGCCCGCGCAGCTTTTGTGATCTGCATTTCCTGCCGATCCGCGCCGTCACCGCCGCCGAGGCCGAAGCCAGCGTACAGCAGATCCTGCGCTCAAACGTGCTGCTGGAGGCCGACGGCGAGGTCTATGCCGACACTGCCGACACCCGCGGGCTTGAGGTGGGCGGCTGGTCCTGGGACACCAAGGTGGGGGATTTCGACAATGACGGCTGGCTTGATGTCTATATCGTCAACGGCACCTGGGTGCCGAATGAGGTCAGCCCCTCGAACCTCTTTTTCCACAATTCCGGCGAAGGCAGCTTTACCGAAGCCTCGGGCCCCTTCGGGCTGGAAGATTACCTGATGACCGCCGCCGCCACCGCCTTTGACATGGATGGCGACGGCGATCTCGACATGGTCACCCACCCGGTCAACGGCCCGCTGGCAGTGTTTCGCAACAACGCCCAGGACGGCCAGGCCATCGCGGTGGAACTGACCGATCTGGGCGGCAACAGAGACGCTATCGGCGCGGTCCTCACCCTGACCGACGAGACCGGCCAGAGCATGAGCCGCGAGATCCAGCTGGGTGGCGGGTTTATGTCCTTTGACGCCCCGCGCGTGCATTTCGGGCTGGGCGCCGCACGCCAGGCCGCCCGGCTGTCGATCCGCTGGGCCGACGGCTCGGAAACCGAGATCACCGGCCCACTGGAGGCCGGCGCGCTCTACCGGATTCGACGCCAGTAAAGGGGCCCGTAGCGGCAAAACCACATGCCCCCGCCAAGCTGTTTGCTAAGACCCGCAAAAACTGCCAAATGAGACGCGCTTGCCAAGGCATCCGCCGCAAGTGGTCCGGCAAAACCTGCCCAACCCATGTCTTCGAGTAGAAAGCCCATGCAACGCAAACTGTTCCTGCATATCGGCAGCCATCGCACAGCGACCACCTCTATTCAGCAGTTCATGTTTGCGAATTTCGAGGCGCTGAAAAAGACCGGCATTCTCTATCCGATGCGAGTCGCCCGCCATCAACGGCTGATCAACACGATCTTTGCAGGCAAGCGCAACAGCGCCGAGGTGGGCCAAGACCTGATGGAGCGCGCAGCCAAGCACGAAGCGGCATTGGGCAAACCGATCGGGACAGTGGTGCTGAGCGACGAAGATATTTCCATGCGGCGCGATCTCAGCCCGCTGGCGGGGCTGCGCGAACATTTTGACGTGCAGGTGGTGTTTTCCCTGCGCCGCCAGGATCTGTGGCTGGAAAGCTGGTTTTTTCAGAACATCAAATGGCAATGGATCCCGCATCTGAGCCATTGCACCTTTGACGAATTCCTGGAACGCCGCGAAGAGTTCCACTGGATCCGCTACAACCGGTATGTGCAACATCTCGAAGACGTCTTTGGCGCCGAAAACATCCGTCTGAACGTGTTTGAAAAACAGCAGATGCCCGACGGCCCGGTGGTGGCCTTCTGCAAGCAGATCGGCCTGACGGATCTGAGCACCTGCAGCACCCCGCCGCATGTCAATTCGTCGATGTCTGCCGAGATGGTGGAGTTCCTGCGCCACATACCGCTGGATACCTTTGACCCACCCGAGCGTGACCTGCTGCGCCAGGCTTTCGAGGCGGTGGATCGCAACGTTCTGGGCAATACCGGCAAACAGAGCGAGTTGTTGCTGTCGCCGGATCAGCGCCGGGCAATTCTGGCGATCTATGCAGAAGGCAATCGCGCTCTGGCACAGCGCCATTTCAACCGCGATCAGCTGTTTCTTGATCCGCTACCGGCCGAAGACGCGCCTTTGGCACAGATGACCTTGCCGGCTGACACCGACACGCTGCTGGCGCGGTTTGTGGCTCCCCTGCTGACCCAGCTGGTCAAAAGCGGCACCATTTCCGCGACACGCAAAAAATGACGCCCCCGTCCCCCATGCCGCTGCAAAGCCTGATCTGGCCTGAGATTGGGCTTTGTACCGAGCGTGATCTCTATGTCCGGCTGCGCGGCGGGGCCGCCTTGTCGCTGGAGACGTCCGTGGTGCATTTCGTGCCCGGCGCGGTGGCGGATTTCGGCACTTATTACAACCTCTTCAACATTGGCAAATGGCACAAGCATTGCGGGCTGGAAACGCTGTCTTTGGCTCTTGAAGGGGACGGTCGGTTCGAGCTGGTGGTGTTTCACGCCCGTCCCGACCGGTCATGGGAGCGGTTGGTCAACGAGGTCATCACCCTCAAACCCGGCCAGCCACATGCGGTGGCGCTGACCTTGCCGGACGGGTTTGCCAATCGCGGGGTGCTGTTTTTCGAGTTGCAGGCGCTGGAGGCCGGCACGCTGCACCAGGCGCATTGGCAGACCTCCGAGGCCCCCAAGCGCCGCCCGGACCTGATGCTGTCGGTCACCACCTTCCGGCGTGAGGCCGCCGTGGCGCGCACCGCCGAACGCTTTGCCGAGTTTATCGCGCAATCGCAGCTGAAGGATCACATCCATCTCAGCATCGTCGACAATGGCCAAAGCGCCGAAATCCCCAAAAGCCCGCATGTCACGCTGATCGGCAACGAAAACCTTGGCGGCTCGGGCGGCTTTGCCCGCGGGCTGCTGGAGGCGCAGCGGCGCGGCGCCTCGCACTGCCTTTTCATGGATGACGACGCGTCGGTGCATATGGAGGCGATCGAACGCACCTGGATGTTCCTGGCCTATGCCACCGATCCCAAGACCGCCATCGCGGGGGCGGTGTCGAACGCCCAGCATCGCTGGCAGCTCTGGGAAAACGGCGCCCGCTTTGATCGGCTCTGCCGGCCGCAGCATATGGGCCTCGATCTGCGCGACATGGGGCAGGTTCTGGCGCTGGAGTTCGACAGCTCGGCCACCCAGCCAGACGATTTTTACGGCGGCTGGTGGTATTTCGCCTTTGCCGTCGATGCCGTGCAGCACATGCCGTTTCCGTTCTTTGTCCGCGGCGACGATGTCAGCTTTTCGCTGGTACATGACTTCAACATCGTCACCCTGCCCGGGGTGATCTCGTATCAGGACGAAGATTTTTCGGTCAAGGAAACCCCGCTCACCGTCTATCTCGACCTGCGCAGCCATCTGGCCCATCACCTGTCGCTGCCGTCGATGGAGATTGGCCGCAAAGGCCTGGCGCAGATCATGCTGCGGTTCTGGATCCGCAGCCTGCTGGATTGCCATTACGAAACGCTCGAGGCGGTGGCCCTGGCGCTGGAAGACGTGCGCAAAGGCCCAGACTATTTTGCCCAGAACGCCGATATGGCCAGCCGGCGGGGCGAGATCGGCAAGCTGACGCAGATCGAACGCTGGCAACCCATCGATGAGCGTCCCGAACCCGGGCGGCACTGGTTCTCACCCCACCGGCGGCTGCCCCGGATGTTGATGAAAGCCACGTTGAACGGCCATCTGCTGCCGGGATTTGGTCTGATTGGCAATGTCCTGGTGCTGCCGGCGGCTGAACGCGGGGCGCGGCGGCCAATCTGGGGCGCGTCCGAGATCACCTATGTCTCGATCGACGGCAAACGCGCCTATACCGTGCGCCACAACAAGGCCCGCGCGCTGCGCGTCAGCCTGCGGATCCTGGGCCATATCCGGGCCATCCTGCGCGACTATGAGGCGCTGCGCAAAACCTGGCACGCGGGCTATCAGACGCTGACCGGCACCGGGTTCTGGCACGAGATCCTCAAGCTTGATCCCCCTGCGGAAGACAGCAAAGCCCCCGCCGCCAAATCCGCCGGCTAGCCACCTCAGACCGGCTGTCCGGCCAAGGCCAGCAGCCACCACAGCGCGGCTGACGCACAGAGGGCGGCGCCAAACGGCAAGGGACGCGTGGCCCGCAACGGTCCGGCCTGCAGCGCCGCCGCCGCCAGGGCCAAGAGCGCCGCCAGCAACACCATCTGCGGCAGGCCCAAGGGGCCTACCAATGCCCCCAGACCGGCCATCAGCTTGACATCGCCCAGCCCCAGCCCCTCGCGCCCGCGCAGGGCGCGATAGACACCCCGGATCGCCCAGAAACTGCCCGCCCCCAGCGCCGCCCCCAACAGCGCCTGCACCACGTCCCCGCCGCTCTGCCAGACCCAGAGCAGCGCCAATGCCAAAAGCGCCGCGGTTAGCACATCGGGCAGGCGCAACCAGATCAGATCGGCCACCGCCAGCGCCAAGAGCAGCCACAGAACACCGGCGATCAGCAGCATCGCGGCAGGCCCCTGCCCCAGCAGCAGCGCAATCACACCGGCCCCGGTGGCGGCAATCTCAAGATAAAGATGCCAGGCCGGGATCGCCGCACCACACTGCCGGCAGCGACCGCGCAACAGGGCAAAGGACACCAGCGGCACCAGATCGCGCCAGCCCAGCCGGGTGCCACAGGCCCGGCAGGCCGAGGGCGCGCGCGTCACGTCTTCGCCACGCGGCAGCCGATCGACCAGCACCCCCAGGAACGACCCTATGCAGGGCGCCAAAAGCAGCAGGAACACGACAAAGACCCAGAACTCCATCTCCGCGGTCTAGGCCGCGCTGTCGCCCCTGTCCATCGCCGCGACACCGATGGCACATGACAGCGATTGCTCCGCCGCGACACCCTGCCTATCATCGCCCCGAGCAGAAGGATTTCGACGCAATGGATTACGCCGCGCCCCCCGCCGACACGCCACAACAGGACCGCAGCCCCCGTGATGCGGGCTTTTCGCTGCTGGAATTGATGGTGGTGGTGGTGATCCTGTCGATCCTGGCGCTGACCATCGTGCCCCGCGTCATCGACCGGCCCGACCAGGCGCGCGCTGCACGGGCGCAATCCGACATCGCGGCGATCTCGAGCGCGATCAGTCTCTACCGGCTGGACAATTTCCGCTACCCCACCACCGAACAGGGGCTCGCCGCTCTGGTCAGCCCACCCAGCTCGCCGCCCGAGGCGCAGAACTGGGCGCAAGGCGGTTATATCGACCGCCTGCCGCAGGATCCATGGGGCCAGCCCTACCAATACCTGTCGCCAGGTGTGCATGGGGATTTCGACATCTTTTCCTATGGCGCGGATGCCGCGCCGGGGGGCAGCGGGGCGGATGCGGATATCGGCTCATGGACCTTGGACTAGAGCGCAAAACAGGCTCTGTTACCGCCGGATTTACCCTGATTGAGCTTTTGGTGGCGATCGCCGTGCTGGCCACCCTGGCGGTGGGCGCCAGCCTGGTGGCGACACGCAGCCCCGGCGGCGGATCCGAGGCGGCGCGCTTTGAACGCAGCTATCAGGCCAGCCGGCATCTGGCGGTGGGCGGCCAACAGATACGCGGCATCGCCATCACGCCGCGCGCCTTTCAGCCGATGCGCTACGGCGCCGAGGGGTGGGAGCCGCTGGGCCGCGCCATCCGCTGGCAGGACCGCGTCAGCCTAGCGCCACGGGGCGGGCCGCAACCGGTGGGCTGGCCGGAAATCGTCTTTCTGCCCGATGGCCGCAGCAGCGCCTTTTCGATCCGCTTTGGCGCCGGACGCCGCAGTACCGCCTGCGAAAGCGATGGCTGGACGGGGCTGACATGCGACGGCGGGTAAAGGCTCCGCGCGGTCTGACGCTGCTGGAACTGGTGGTGGCGGTGGCGGTGCTGGCCATCGGCACGCTGGCCGCCTTGCGCGCCACCGATCAATCCGGCCGCGCGCTTGGCGGGGCCGAGGCGCGGCTGCTGGCCCAGCTGGTGGCGGAAAACCGCGCCGAGGAGTTGCGGCTTTATGGCGGCGCCCAGGGCCGCGGCCTGCCCAACCGCGTGGCCATGGGCGGGCGCGATTTCACCGTGTCGGTAGAGTTTGCCCAGACCGCCGCCAACCTCACCCAAGCGCGCATCACCGCCCGCGCCGAAAGCGGCGAAGGTGCGGTTCTGGTGGCCATCCTGCCCGCCCCGGGAACCGGCCCATGAAACGTGACCGCGGCCTCACACTGATCGAACTCGTCGTCGCCATGGCGATCTTTGCGCTGATTGCGGTGATGGGGCTACAGGCCCTGACCGGCGCCATGCGCAGCCGCGACCGGATGGTCGAAATCGACACCAACACAGCCGAACTGGGCCTGGCGGTCAGCCTGTTGCGGGCCGATCTGGGGGCGCTGGTGCCGATGCTTTTCCATCCGCCTGGGGAAACCCCACGCTCGGCGCTGCATCTGGATGCGCCGGGCCGTGTATTGAGCCTGTCGCTGGCCGGCCAGCCCGCCCTGCCGCCGGAACCCGGCCCGGGGCTGCGGCGGGTCGAATGGCGTTTTGATCCCGGCGCCGGTACGCTCAGCCGCGCCGCCTGGCCCGCGCTCTACCCGGTGCCAAGCGCCACCACCGCGCCCGCCATGCCGGTGCTGACCGATATCACCAGCTGGGCGATCCGCAGCCACTGGCCAGACCTGGGCTGGCTGCCCGGCACCACCGGTGGCCCCCCGCGCGAGGCGCCCGATCCGACGGGCAGTGACACCGATGGCGGCCGCAGCGCAATCCCCGAAAGCTATTCCAGCACCCTGCCCGAGGCGGTGGAACTGACCCTGGAAAGCCGCCGTTTTGGCCAAATCGTGCTGGTGGAGAGCCTGAAATGAGCGCCCCACGCCCCCGCCGCGACCGCGGCTTTGTCCTGGTGAATGCGCTGGTGCTGGTGGCAGCGCTGGCAGGCATTGCCGCGCTCTTGCTGGCCCGGGCCGAAGGCGCCCGCCAGCGCGCAACCGAAACCCAGACCGCGGCGCAAGTGACGCTCTATCTCGACGCGGTCGAAGCGTTGGCGATCAGCCTGCTGACAGCGCCCAATCCCGGGCAAGGCGCCGACCACCTGGGCCAGGCCTGGGCGCAGGCAGATATCAACGTGCCGCTCGATCGTGGCCGGGTGGCAGGGGATCTGACCGATCTGCAAGGGCGGTTCAACATCAACTGGCTGGCTGATCCATCGGATATCTGGGCCCGCGCCGGGTTTGAGGCGCTGCTGCAAAGGCTGGGCCTGTCGCCGGTGCTGGCCGATGCGGTGGCCGGGTTTGTCAGCCCCGACGGCCCCGGCAACGCCCCCGCCTATGCACGCCAGCGCCCGCCCATCGCGCCGGTGGGTGGGCCGGTGCTGATGCCCTCACAGCTCTTGGCGCTGCCCGATCTCAGCCGCCGCGACATGGACCGGCTGGCGCCTTTTATTGCCACCCTGCCCGGCGACAGCACGCTGAACGTGAACACCGCCCCGCAAGAGGTGTTGCAAAGCCTGCTGCCGGGCCTGTCGGCGGCGCAATCCGGACGACTGATGCAGGCACGCGCGCAAGAGCCCTTTGGGTCGGTCCAGGGCTTTATCGAGACGCTGGCCGATTTTGGCGGTGCAGGGCTGGTGCCCGAAGAGGTGGAAACGCGGCTTGGGATCTCCAGCATCTGGTTTGCCGCCCGGATCGAGGCACAGCTGGGTGATCACCTGCGCCACAGACGCACCGTGTTCGAACGCCGTCCGCTTCCCGCTGGCGTCCGGGTGGCGTATCGTCTGCGGCAAAGCCCCTAGACGCAGGAATGACCACCCCGTGACCGCCCGTTCCCCGATCCCCTGCCACGCGCTTGGCGACAGCCCCGCGCGCGGCCGGCATGTGGCCCTGGTGCCGGGCGCGGACGTGCCCTTGCTGACGCTGGATCTGCCGGACGGCCTGCGCGGATCGGCGCGCGAAGACGTGGCCCGCCGCCAGCTGCGCGACCGGATCGGCGCTGGGGACGGCACGGTCGAACTGCGCCCCTTTCACGCGCCAGGTGACAGCGATGGCTGGAACCGGGCCCTGGTGGCCGATGCCGCCCAGCTGCACACCTGGCGCGGTTTGACGGGCAAAGGGTGCCAGGCGGTGCTGCCCGATTATCTCGCCCTGCCCGCGGCCGAGGGACTGTGGGTGCTGCGGCAGGAAAACGGCTCTGTTCAGGCCCGATTGGGGCTTGAAGACGGGTTTTCGGCCGATCCGGATCTGGCCTGGCTGATGCTGGAAGAGGCGCTGGAAAGCGCCACCCCCAAGCCCCAGGCGCTGCTGCTGCTGGAGGGCGCTGACTGGGCCGCACCGCTGGCCACCTCACGTGACATCGCGGTGATCCACGATCCGGCAGCGGCCGGCGAACTGGGCCTGGCCACGCCGGTGGTGCTGGGCCATGGCGAGCTGAGCTTTGATCTGCGCGCCGATCCGCGCGCCGCCCGCGCCAGCCTGCGCCGCCGCGTGCTGCCCTGGCGCTGGCCGCTGATGGCCGGACTTCTGGCCGCCGGGCTGTGGGGCGGGGCGCAATTTGTGACGATGCAACGGCTTGAGGCCGAGGCGCGCAGCGTGCAGGCCGAAACCCTGGCCGTGGTACGCGAAAGCTTTGTGCCCACCGGGCCGGTGCTGGACATCCGCACCCAGGTCAGCCGGGCGCTGGCTGACCGCCAAGCCGCTGCGCGGGATTGGCAAGGCCGGGTCTCGGCCCTGACGCTACTGGCCCAGGCGGCCCAGGTGATCAACGCCGGCGGCGCGGTGTCCGAGACCTATCGCTATGACGAAACCGGCCTGCAGGCGGTGCTGCGCCTGAATGATTTCGCCGCCGCCGAAACCCTGGTGGCCGATCTGCGCGCCGCTGGCCTGAGCGTCGCGGTCGATGATCTGCGGGTCAGCGATGGCACCAGCGGCGTGCGGGCCGAACTGCGCCTCGAGGCCACGCCATGAGCGCCCGGCTGATCGACCTTTTGGCCCGGCTGGCGCCACGCGAACGCGGGCTGATCGGCCTGCTGGTCTTTGCCATCCTGCCGGCCGCGCTCTGGTTCGGCGCACTTGTCCCCTTGCAGGAACGCCGAGACGCGGCCGAGGCCAGCCTGACCGAGGCCCGCGCGCTGCAAAGCTGGGTGACGAGCCGCGCCGCCGAAATGGCCACGCTGGCGGCCACTGACAATACCGGCCCGCGCGCGCCCATCGGGCTTTCTGCGCTGGAACAGAGCCTGATCGAGGCCGATCTGCGCAGCGCTCTGGCTGGTCTCGCCAACCGCAGCGGCGGCGGGATCGAACTGCGCTTTGACGTGGTGGATTTTGCCCAGCTGATGGAGTGGCTCAGCGCCCAGGATCCCGCCTGGGGCTATGACATCACCAGCCTGCGTCTGGATAGTGGCGAAGAGCCCGGTCTGGTCGCCGCCGAATTGCTGCTGGCGCCGCAGAGCTAAGCCGCGGCCCCTGCCCCAACCGGTCAGAGCGGCGGTTTGACAAAGGCCGGCACATCTGTGCCGTGGGCCAGAAAGGCGGCGGCGGTGTCCAGCGCCTCGCGGATGGTGACATCCATATCGAGATAGCGATAGGTCCCCAACCGGCCCACGAACGTCACGCCTTCGGCCTTTTCGGCCAGCGCCACATATTCGGCCAGCAGCGCTTTTTCACGCACCTGCCGGATCGGGTAATAGGGGATGTCACCCGGTTCGCAGGCGCGGGAATATTCACGGTAACAGACCGAGCCGTCATGCTCTTCCCAGGGCGCAAAATGCTTATGTTCGGAAATGCGCGTAAAGGGCACATTTTCGTCGCCATAGTTCATCACCGCACAGCCCTGATAGTCACCGACATGGGTGAAGCGTTCAAAATCCAGCGTCCGATAGCCCAGCCGGCCCAGCTCGTAATCAAACCAGCCATCCAGCGGCCCGGAATAGAACACGTGGTCGTAATCCCCGGCCTCGGCCCGGGTGAAGGACGTGTTCAGATGCACCGTGATGCCCGGATGGTCGAGGATCCGCTCGACCATGGCGGTATAGCCGGTTTCGGGCATGCCCTGGAAGCGGTGGAAAAAGTAGTTGTCGTCATAGTTGAAGCGCACCGGCAGGCGCTTGAGGATCGAGGCCGGCAGCTCGGTGGGCTGCATGCCCCATTGCTTGACCGTGTAGCCTTTGAAAAACGCCTCATAAAGATCACGCCCGACAAAGCGCAGCGCCTGTTCCTCGAAGGTCTGCGGATCGCTGATCGAGGTGTCGGCCTGGGTTTCGATAAAGGCGCGCGCCTCTTCGGGGCGGAAGGTGCGGCCGTAGAACTGGTTGATCGTGTGCAGGTTGATGGGCAGCGAAAAGACCTGGCCCTGCGCGGTGGTCTTGACCCGGTTCTTGTAGGGCTGAAAGCTTTCGAACCCGGTGACATAGTCCCAGACCTCGGCATCGTCGGTATGGAAGATATGCGGCCCGTAGCGATGCACCAGAACCCCGGTTTCGGCATCCCGTTCGGTATGGCAATTGCCCGCCACATGATCGCGGGAATCGACGATGGTGATCGTGTGCCCGGCCTCGGCCAGTTTGCGCCCGATCACCGCCCCAGACAGCCCCGCGCCCACCATTAGCAGCTTCATTTCCGACCTCTCGCCAAACGATATCGGCGCTCTTCTCCCATGCGCTGTCGGGAAGCACAATGCCAGCGCCCGGCCGGGGGGGCATTTCTTGATCTGGCGCATGGAAGGCGCACCCGTTTGCGGCGTAGGCAAGGCCTGTCACGCAACCTCTAGAGATGTTTTGTTATGCCCGTGATTTCCGAGTTCATCTTCAATCTCGCAAACCCCGACTTCGACACGCTCGCGCCGCGCACCGGTGATCTGGTCATCATCGAAACCGGCAGCGATTCCCGCTTTGGCCAGACGCTGACGACGACCCAAGTGGCCGCCCTGCAGGATCAGGGCCGGACCGTGATCGGGTATCTCAATGTCGCGGTGACCGACCATGCGCGGCTCTATTGGGAACCCGATCCCGGCGATGACTGGGTGGCCGAGATCGATCCGGGCAATCCCGATGTCGGCCCGGTCAATCCCGGCGCGCCAGACTGGTTGGTGAACAATCACGGGTTTGCCACGGATGGGGGCACCACGACCTTTGGCTATATCGTCGATTACACCGATCCTGACTGGCAGGCGCGGGTCATCGCCGAAGCGGTGCATCTGGTCACGCCTGTGGCGCAGGGCGGATTGGGCTATGACGGGGTCTTTCTGGACGATGTCGGGCGCTATTTCGACGCGGCGGAGAATGACACGTCCTACGATCCGCAGCAGGCGGCGCGTGACATGATCGATTTTGTCAACGCCATCGCCGCCGCCGTGCGGGCGGTCAGCCCCGATGCCTATATCGCGATCAACGGGGGCGCGTATATCGGCTGGGACAGCGGCGAACCAACCAGCGCCGACACGCTGGCCTTTTTCGACAATGTCGACGCGCTGCTGCTGGAAAACCAGTTTGGCGAGGCCTGGGTCGATGTGCTGAACAACGCCACCCATTGGGCGGGCGGGCAGGATTTCCTGGCGATCGAACATAGCGGCCACAGCATCCCCGCCGATTTCGCCGCCTGGGCGCGCGACAACGGTGTCGTGCCATATGTCGTTGCCGACGATGATTACGACGACGTCCCACCGATCACACCGGGGCAAGGCAGCGCAGGCCCCGACCTGATCACCGGCGGCGACGGCCCGAACTGGCTGGATGGGCTGGACGGCAATGACCGGATCACCGGCTTGGGCGGCGATGACGAGCTCTTTGGCCGCAAAGGCTCTGACACCCTGACCGGCGGCAATGGCGCCGACACGCTATTGGGTGGTTTCGGGGCCGATGAGTTATTCGGTAACAACGGGCAGGACTGGCTTGATGGCGGCCCAAATAACGACCGGCTGTTTGGCAGCAATAGCAACGACACCGTCATCGGTGGCAATGGCCGCGACACGGCGTATCTCGGCAATGGCGATGACCGTTTTATCGACAATGGTCAGATTGGAATTCGAGGCAGCGATCGAGTCTTTGGCGGCAATGGAAACGATCTCATTGAAGGCCGTGGCGGTTACGACACCATCTTCGGCGGCAATGGAAACGATACACTCTTTGGCGGGTGGGATTATGACGTGATTGACGGTGGCAATGGCAACGATCAGATCATGGGTGGCGCCGGGTTTGACCGAATCTATGCTGGCGACCACGACGATGTCGTTGAGGGCGGCCATGGCCGCGATTGGGTCTACCTGGGCAATGGCAACGACCATTTTGTGGATGACAGCCAAACCGGTAGGCGGAAGGGCAGCGATCGGGTCTTTGGCGGGCCGGGCAACGACACGATTGAAGCGGAAGGCGGCAATGACACGCTGACCGGTGGCCCCGGCGCCGACACCTTTGTCTTCACCGGCAGCATGATCGAGGCCGACCGGGTCACCGATTACACCCCCGGCACCGACGCGCTGCAGATCGATGATGCGCTTTGGGGCGGCGGGCTGACTGCGGCGCAGGTGGTCAACACCTATGCCCAAGTCACCCCCGATGGCGTGCTTTTCGATTTCGGCGGTGGCAACTCCATCCTGCTGGCGGGTCTGAGCACCACCAATGGGCTGGCCGATGATCTGACCATCTTCTGAGCCGCCCCGCCCTCAGCGCCCAAGACGCCAGGGCCCTGGCACGCGCGTGCCGGGCCCGGTCTTACCTTGTTCCAACCCTGCCAAAGCCGTAAAATCCCTTGTATTTAAAGAAAGCCAAACGTTGCTTAACCATAGGGCAATTGGGCTATGGTGATGTTCATGATTCACCGCGTCCTTGCATTCCGCGCCACAGCGCTGTCCGGCCTTCTGGCTATCACGCTCTGCGCAGCCCCCGGCGCGTCACAAGGCGGAACCGACATGATCTATCTCAGCTGCCCCGCCACTGGCCCGGCGCCGCAAAAGCTCTGCGACGCGCTGCAGCAGGCGCTTGTGGACAGCGGCACCGCACATGCCATCCGGCGGGTGGCCCCCGGCGCAGAACAGCCCCGCGCCGCCGGTGATCTTGGCATCGCCCTGCAGATCGACAAGGTCAGCACGCGCCATCTGAGCGGCCATCTGAAAGTCTATCCCGGCCCCCACGCGCGGGCGGTCCATGACCCTTCTGCCGGCATGTCGGTCAGCGACGCCGGGCTGGAGCGGGTTGATTATGCCGCCTTTGCCCGGGCGTTGCTCAGCGTCAGCGCAACGCTCCGCACCGCCCTGAACACCCCCTGACCCGCTTTTTTGACCACGAGGCCGCCATGCGCCACACTTTCAACCTCTTTTTCTTTCACACCCGGCTCACCACTGCCGCTGACGCGGTGGCCGGCCGGACACGCCATTTTCAAACAGGAGCTCGCTGAGACATGTGCCATATTTGTCAAGCCACCAGAACATTTGATCCCAGCCGCCATACTGCCGACCAGACCTATGCCGCGCTCAGCGAAGGCGCCGATGCCCCTGATGGGCTGAGCACCACCTACACCATGTCGCCGGGCGATACCTTTGACGGCACCTTGACGTCCGCCGGCGATCGCGATTGGGTGGCCATCAGCCTGACCGCGGGCGACACCTATACCATCGCGCTGGACGGCGTGACGCTGCTCGATCCGTATTTGCGGCTTTATGACAGCACCGGCACGCTGGTTGCGTTTAATGACGATTCCAACCCGGGGGTCACGCTCAATTCAGAACTGCAATTCACCGCCTCGACCACCGGCACCTATTACATCTCGGCCGGCGCGTTTAACGATAACAGCATCGGCACCTACACGATCAGCGTCAACACCCCCACCCCGCCGACCGGACAGGTCGGCACCCTGGACGAACTGGCCACCTACCTGACCACCGGCTACTGGCAGGATGGGGGTGAACCGGCGCGCAGCTTTTCCACCACCAGCAGCAACGTGATCACCGTCAATATCACCGCGCTGACCCCGGCAGGCCAACAGCTGGCCCGCTGGGCGCTTGAGGCCTGGGAGATGGTGGCCGATCTGGAGTTTGTCGAAGTCACCGGCGTGGCCGACATCACCTTCGACGACGACGAGCCCGGCGCCTTTTCCACCTCGACCTATAGCGCCGGCACAATTCTGTCGTCCACCGTCAATGTCTCGACCAACTGGCTGACCACCTACGGCACGACAATCGATTCCTACAGCTACTCCACCTATGTGCACGAAATCGGCCATGCGCTGGGGCTGGGACATCAAGGCAATTACAACGCCGTCGCCAACTATCCGCAGAATGCCACCTTCCTGAATGACAGCTACCAGGTTTCGGTGATGTCGTATTTCTCGCAGATCGACAACACCACGGTGAATGCCGACTATGGCGAGCCGATCACCCCGATGATGGCCGATATCATCGCCATCCAATCGCTGTACGGCGCCCCCGACAACAGCAGCGCCACCGCCGGGAACACGGTCTGGTTTGAAAACTCGACGCTGGGCAATTTCCTCGACATCGCGTTCACCGGCATTGCCGGCGGATCCACCAGCGGCAATTTCGGCACCAGCCCGGTGGTCTACACGATCTATGACCGCAGCGGCACCGACCTGATCGATCTGTCCTTCAGCATGGCCGACAACCGGCTCAATCTGCAATCGGCAAGCTTTTCCAACATCGAAGGCAGGATCGGCAATGTCGCAATCGCCCGCGGCACGGTGATCGAAAACGCCCTGATGGGCAGCGGCGATGACACCGTGACCGGCAATGGCGCCGGCAACAATATCAGCGGCGGTCCGGGCAATGACAGCCTGTCCGGCGCACAGGGCTTTGACACGATCAACGGCGGCAATGGCAACGACACCGTCAATGGCGGCAATGGGCGTGACCTGGCCAATCTGGGTATTGGCAACGACGTCTACAGCGACACTGCCCAGGGGGGCACTTTGGGTCGCGACACGGTGAATGGGGGCAATGGCAATGACACCATCAATGGCGGTGGTGGCAATGATCGGATCAATGGTGGCAATGGCAACGACTCGCTCAGTGGCGCCAACGGCAACGACACGCTGAACGGCAATGCCGGGGCCGACACGCTCAATGGCGGCAACAACAACGACGTGGTCAATGGCGGCAATGGCCGCGATCTCGCCAATCTCGGCGCGGGCAATGACATCTTCAACGACGTTGCCCAAGGCGGTGTTCTGGGCCGCGACACGGTCAATGGCGGCAACGGCAACGACACGATCAATGGCGGCGGCGGCAATGACCGGTTCAATGGCGGCAACAACAACGACATCCTCCGCGGCGGCAATGGCAACGACACGCTCAATGGCAATGGCGGCAATGACCGGCTCTTTGGCGGCAACAACAACGATCTTGCCAATGGCGGCCTGGGGGCAGACCGGCTCTTTGGCGGCAATGGAAACGACTCGCTGAACGGC